>Freddie_p2__coassemble_2367_pt1 | contig 13000 bp, 11 predicted proteins | sample Freddie_p2__metabat2_high_PE_038 | metagenome-assembled genome bin Freddie_p2 | reverse complement strand
ATATTTACGTTCTAAAAATAAAAAAATTTTTCTAAAAAATCTTTAAAATAAAAAAAAGACGGTAAGAAAAAATTTCCCTACCGCCGGCTTATATATGCGTTTTTTAATCTAAAAATTCGGCTTTATCGCCATTTTTTTCAAGCCACTGACGTCTATCAGCTGCTCTTTTTTTGGACAAAAGCATATCCATTAGTGCAAAAGTTTCTTCCTCAATATTGGCATCTAAGGTCAATTGCATTAGACGACGTGAGGCAGGAGCTAAGGTTGTCTCACGCAATTGCGCAGGATTCATCTCACCTAGACCTTTAAAACGCTGAATAATAATATTTTCACGTTTAAATCCTTTACGCATAAACTTACTTTGCTTTTGTGCAAGTTCAGCATCATCTAACGCATACTCTTTAAACTTACCACAATCAAGACGATAAAGAGGCGGACAGGCAACATATACATGTCCCTCTCTTACAAGAGGGGTGAAATGCTTTACAAATAAAGCACAAAGAAGCGTACCAATATGCAAACCGTCAGCATCAGCATCAGCTAAAATACAAATTTTGTTATAACGAAGATTACTTAGATCCTCACTATCAGGCTCAATGCCCATAGCAACTGTAATTGCTCTAATTTCCTCTGAATTTAAAGCAGTATGACCGCCAACTTCCCAAGTATTTAAGATTTTTCCTCTAAGAGGCAAAATAGCTTGGAAACTTGAATCTCGCGCTTGGCGAGCTGATCCTCCTGCAGAATCACCCTCTACAATAAAAAGCTCACCGCGGCTTGGATCTGTTGAGGTGCAATCTACAAGTTTTCCCGGAAGCTGCGGTCCTCTTACTGTTTTCTTACGCTCTACAACCTTAGCCTGACTCTCGCGCTCTTTAGCTCTTGAAATAACAATATTGGCAATAGCTTTAGCTTTATCAACATTGCTATTTAACCATAAGGAGAAATGATCACGAACTACCTGTTCTAACTGACTTGCAATTTGACGGCTTGAAAGTTTTTCTTTAGTCTGACCTGCAAACTGAGGTTCACGCATCCTAAGAGACAAAACGTAAACACACTCACTCCACACGTCCTCAGGAGTAATCTTAAGGCCTCTTGGAAGTAAATTTTGTAAATCACAAAACTCTCGCATGGCCAAGGTTAAACCAGAACGAAAACCGTTGACGTGAGTACCACCTTCAACAGTTGGAATTAAGTTTACATAAGACTCACAACTGTAATGGGCCTTATTTTCTAATGCCCAAAATACCGCCCACTCAACTTGAAAATCCTCACCTTTTACTAGTTCATGAATTGGGTCTTGCGGTTCGAAATTGCCAGAGCTTGTTTGAGATTTTAAATACTCGCTAAGATCTCCTCCATAGCTCCAACTATCTTTGGTTCCTTTTTTCTCATTTATAAAAACTATGGTTAAGTTTTCACACAACACAGCTTTGGCTTTAAGCTGATGGCGCAGTCTTGAGGCATCAAAATCAGGTGAATCAAAGTAATCACTTTCAGGCCAAAAACGAATTCCTGTGCCGGTATCCTTTTTTGCACAAGTTCCTATTTCATGCAAAGAAACAGTTTTAACGCCTTTTTCATATTCTATTTCATAGACTTTGCCACCACGTTTTACCGTCGCTTTTAAACACGAGGAAAGGGCATTAACAACACTTACACCTACGCCATGTAAACCTCCTGAAAACTTATAGTTATCCGAGGTAAATTTACCGCCTGCATGCAAACGGGATAAAATCAACTCAATTGCAGGGATCCTTTCAACAGGATGCATATCAACAGGCATACCACGGCCGTTGTCTACAACCTCAAGACTGCCATCTTCATGTAAAGTGACATAGATTTTGTTACAAAAACCTGCTACTGCCTCATCAACACTATTATCGATAACCTCAATACCCAAATGGTTTGGATTGGTGGTATCAGTATACATACCTGGACGGCGTCTTACTGGTTCAAGACCTTTTAATACTTCAATAGATGCGCCTGTATAGGCTTGTAGATTATTCTCTTGCATACTTTTAAATAATATTTTCTTTTTTTAAATATTTTTTATTATTCTAACATTTTCATTTATGGGTACATAATTAACGGCCAATAGTTACACAAGCTTCAAGGCCACCCTCTTCAACATTTGAAAGTCTAATTTGTGCACCTAATTCTTCACAAGATGATTTAACAATCGCAAGGCCAAGTCCTGTACCACTAATTTTTGCAGTGTCCCCTCCTACGCGATAAAAAGGTTCGAAAACCATTTTAATTTTATCTTCAGGAATTCCTGGGCCATTATCTTTTACACAAATCTCAAAAAACTTTGGATAGTTACGACAATATAAATCCACCTGACCTTCATCGGGTGTGTATTTAAGGGCATTACCACATAAATTAACTAAAACAGTTTTAAGTAAATTTCTGTCAGAATGAACTGTTATATCGGCATTGCCTTCGATACCAAAATCAATATTTTTATCATCAGCTAATGCGCCTAACTCTTCTATAATTTCAACAAACAATTCTTTTAAATTGAAATCTTTAAACTCAACTACCTGAGCACATTGAGATCTAGCATAAGTTAAAAGTTTGGTCGTTAAATCTCGCTGTCTTTTAATAGCTTTTCGCAATTCTTTTAATTGCTGTTTTTGATTATCATCAAGACCATGCTCATCTAAAGATTCAGCTTGTAAACTTATTGCTGTAAGAGGCGTACGCATCTCATGAGCTGCGTCTGCTATAAATCTTCTTTCATTTTGCAAACTCTCAGAAGTTTTATTAAATAAACGATTTAAAGCTTCAATAAATACATCAAGCTCAGATGGCACCGATGTTTCAGATAAAGGTCTTAAATCATTCTCCTTACGGCTATCAATTTCAGAGGCCAATCTTCTTACAGCTAAAAACATTAGATTAACTACTAATAAAACTGTAGGAATATAAATACCCAAAAGAATTAAAAACTCAATAAAAGAAGCATTAAAAGCTCTTGAGACAGCCTCATCAATAATAGACAAAGGTCTTGCTACAACAAAACGAATGCCCTGTCTATTAGTGGCAATAAAACAGCGTACACGGTTATCGTTAATTAAAATTGAATAAAGACCATCTTCAATATTCATCGGTATATAAAAAGTCTCACCTGGAGGTGAAAATAAAGGGGCGATGATAATATCTCGATGTCTTTCAAACAGATCGGATAAAGATGGAGATGGTGAAATTATATATTCCATTCTCCCCATATATTTATGCCTAGGACCTTGAAAATAACCATTATTAAAAAGGCTCTTTTCCGACCATCTTTTGGGCAAAGGCATGTTATAAGCTACGATGATATCTGCAATTTGCGAAATTTCTTCATCGATATAAACACGCGCTTCGTTTAAGGTTTTATGGTAAGACCTTGCGCTTACTACTGCAGTGAAAATAATTCCAATTACACACAGAATTAAACACAATCTAAATTTTAGAGATCTTACTAATCTCCCTTTGCGACCTTCCAACCTACACCTCTAACATTCTTAATATTGGTAGATCCAACTTTTTTGCGCAGATTGTGAATTATAAATTCAATAGCATTTGATTCTACCTCAGAACCAAAGCTATATATTTTATCCTCCAAGGTTTCACGAGATAAAACAGCTCCAGGTCTTTTTAAAAGAGACTCAAGCAATGCATACTCTCTTGCAGTTAAAAGCTCTCTTTTAACTGCGTCTTCATTCTTGACAGTAACTTCATGAGTGATTGGATCTAATGTCAAAACACCATTACTTAATGTAGGTTGTGAAGAACCACTAGCTCTTCTTGTAACCGCCCTGATCCTTGCTAAAAGCTCTGACAGATCAAAAGGCTTTACCACATAGTCATCAGCTCCTATATCAAGACCTTCAATTCTGTCATCAATACAATCTCGAGCAGTAATAATAATTACAGGAGTATTTACATGACGGCTACGCCATTTTTTTAAAAGAGTTACGCCATCAATTCCAGGAAGACCTAAATCAAGAAGAATGCAATCATATCCTATATCTTCAGGTGCAAATTCTGCGTCTTTACCGTCATTCAAACAATCTACAGCATAAGCCTTATTCTTAAGGCCATTTGCTACAGCTTGTGAAATTTGCTCATCATCTTCGACTAAAAGAATACGCATGAGAACCTTCAAAATAAATAAAAAAGAAAAATAACAAACATAAAAAATGCTTGTTATTTAACAATATATCAAAAAAATTATCTAAGGCTTAGAAATGAATTATAAGAGATGAAAAAAAGAAAGGATCAAAGGAACATCTTTTTCAAAATTATCGTAGGCATGGCTTCCACCTGGAGTCACTTTAATATTGCATCCTTTAAAATAATCTTCTGACTTTTTGTAATTTAAAACCTCATCTCCTGTTTGTAAAAGCACCAATAAAGACTCTTTATCAAAATTTAAAGCCTTTTTATCAAGCACTTTTAAATACTCTATCATCTCTTTGGTAATTTCAAAATAAGTATCTGTACAAGGGTTATATTGTTTACCTAATAAAACCTGACAGAAATCTTGTGGATGTACACATGGATTTATAAGAGCCGCTTTAAAGCCATATATTGAATGTAATACAGCGGCCAAAAAGCCCCCCATAGAGCTACCAACTAAACAAAGCTCTTCTTTTTTGTACTTAATACAAAAATTTTTCAAAACAGCTAAAGCTTCTTTGGGAGTATCTGGAAAATCCAAAGAAACAAATTCAGTTTGTGGACAAAGATGTTTTAGTTCTTTTTCAAAAATTTGCGCCTTAATCGCTTTCGGACCTGACTGAAAACCATGTAAATAGGCAATTTGCATCAATAGCCCCCAACATCCATTCTTGGTCTAAATCTATCAGTATTTAATCTACAAACAACTGTATCTATAGATCCATCTTTGGAAAAAGAAAAATATCTCCAACCAGGACCTTTACTATCTAAAGCAAAATCTCTTGATTTTGGTACAAATTGAATAGATGTAGAAGGTGTAGCAATATAACGGATGTTTTGTCTTATAACATCTACTTCCTGATGCACATGTCCTGATAAAACCAATTTTACGGCCGGAAATCTTTGCATAAAAACATGGAATTCATCTTGATTGTGCAAAGTTTGAGTATCTAACCAATCACTTCCTACTAATAAAGGCAAATGATGAATACACACTACAGAGTGTAAATTTGGGTGCTCTTCTACGCATCTTTCTGCATATTCAAGTTGGTCGCGCTGAACCCAACCATGAGCGACACCATAAACTTCTGAATTTAATAAAATAAATTGCCAGTTTCCACAAATAATATTTCTTGCAGTACTTACGCCCAATCTATTGAAAATACGGTACATCAAAGGACCGTCATCGTGATTTCCTGGAAGAAAAAATACGGGTTTGTTAAGGCATTTAATCATATTGGCAAAACGTTGATAAGACTCAACAGAATAGTCCTGTGAAATATCGCCTGTCATCAGGACAAAATCGAAGTCTATATTTTGCTTTTGAATTTCCTCTAAAACAGCATTAAAACTTTGCGCTGTCTTTACCCCTAACAAATCGCCATTTTCGTCAGCAAATAAATGCGTGTCTGTAATTTGCAATACTCGCAGCTGACCATCAGCGCTCCGGGGCTTTAATAGGCATTGATCTTCCATAATTTAATACACCTGTCTGCCTTCAATCCCGGTTTAAAAGCTACCCATAAAAAAAAACTAATATAGTTCATAACCTTAATTATTATGAATAATTACATATTCATGAATATCAACCATGAGATCGAGATCTCATTTACAACATTTTTTTATCTATACAAGTTTACAACAATGTTGATTGTTAATCATTTAATAAAAAATAACCCGCTTTCTGTCACAAAAACGGGGTGTATATTTTTTTTATATTTAATATTAAACAGGAAGCTCTTTTAGCATATTCAAAAACTGCATCCAATTATCAAATTTATAATCAGGCTGGCTCATATCTTCAATATTTCCGCGACAATAACCAAATGTAAAAAATACAGCTGGGATATTCACGCTATTTGCAGGAATAATGTCATTTGCAGAATCGCCAACCATGCAGGCTTGTTCTTTATTTATGCCTAATTTATCCAATACGAATAACAATGGAGTTGGATCTGGCTTTTTCTTATCCAAAATCTCTCCACCTAAAACCATATCAAATAAATCATAAAGGCCCATTATTTTTAATAAAGGCTCTGAAAACATTGCCGGTTTATTGGTAACAACTGCAATCTTTATGCCATTATCTTTACACCATCTCAAAGTTTCCTCTACATGAGGGTATACCGTGTAATTATCATGAAGCCCTTTGGTATAAAAATCATTAAATAAAGCCCGAGCTTTAGTCAAAAGCTCATCTGAAACCTCGCCGTCTTTCACCTCAAAATGACCTGCAATAGCTCTTTTTAAAAGCATTTGCACACCATTTCCGACATAACCGCGTGTCTCATCTAAAGACGGCTCTTTTAATCCCAAAGCACAAGCTGTGCTTTTTGCAGCTTTGGCAAGCTGCAAGATGGTGTCTGCTAAAGTTCCATCTAAATCAAATAAAAGAGCTTGCGGCCTTTTTTTCAACAGCATTTATATCTCCAATGCTTTATTTAAATACTCAAGAGCTTTAGCCTTATTATCTGCGCCAAAGAATGCTGAACCTACCACAAAGACAGTAGCACCACATTCAGCGATATGCTGAATATTTGAGTCTTTAACGCCACCATCAACCTCAATAAATACATTGGCATTGGCCTCAAAAGCCATGCATTTAACGTCAGCTACTTTCTTTAAGCATGAAGGTAAAACTTTTTGGCCACCAAAGCCTGGATTTACGGTCATAACTAAAACAAAATCAAGCTTATCCCATAAATAGTCAAGCATTTGAGGAGCAGTTGCTGGATTTAAAGCAAGACCTGCCTTGGCGCCATTATCTTTAATAAAGGTCAGCATACGCTCAACATGGATGCAAGCTTCAGGATGGAATGATACCCAAGAGGCGCCAGCTTTAATGTAATCTGCAACAATGTCCTCTGTTACAGGAGAAACCATCAGATGTACATCAAAAACAGCTTGTGGGAACTTATCTTTTAATGCCTTTAAAAAACCAGGGCCGAAGGTTAAATTTGGTACGAAATGGTAATCCATTACATCAAAATGGATTACATCCACGCCACACTCTAAAGCCTCACCCACATCGCGCTCGAGGTTGATTAAATCTGCAGAAAGAATAGAACCTGCAATCTTAAATTTTTTCTCAGACATTTTTACTTTTTTCCCATTTCCTGTTGAACAGTTAAAAAACTTTTGGCAAAAGGTTTGGCCTTGCGAATTTCATTTGGCAGATTATGAACAGAAGCTAAAGCCTCACTCTTAGTTAAATAATCGCCACATAAAAGTACATACCAATCATTACCATTATGATTGGTTTTATAAATCCAATAACGTCCACTGATTTTTGCTGACATATCGGCAACAGCATTACGATTTGATCCTGCTATTACCTGTAAAGTGTAGTGACCTGGATTCTTTTTTAAAAGCTCAGATGAGCCTCCTGGAATTGCCCGACCACTATATAAAATATCGGTATTTTTATAGTAAACAGGTGAGTTATATCCAGTTTTTTTGGAACTAACTACATTTGTTTTTGACAAAGTGTTTTTAGTGTTAGTTTTATTTTGAGACTTATTGATAACTTTTAAGGAGTTATCTTCACGCTTTAAAATATTAGAAGAAGATCCTTTGTCATTATCTAATTTAAGACTATCTGATGATTTTGACTCTCTGTTGTGCTCAATTTCATTTAAAGTATCGCCTCTTAACACAATAGAATTTCTTGTTGATTTTTCAGGAGCGCTTACAGTTAAGCCCTCACCTAAATTCTCCTGTAATAATCCTTCATCGTATTTAGGATTATCAGCACTGCCATGATCCCCATCACTTTTTATGCCAGAATTTTTTACTTCAACTAAAGTTAAAGGATCAATATCTCCAGAGGCTTTTGAATTGTTGGTATCTTTATTAGCTTCAACTGCTTTATCATCACTATTACTATTTAAAGAAGTTTCAACAGTGTTCTCTTCTTTATTTTTTGTTGAATCATCAGAAATAGGATTTACGTCAAAAACTAATAAAGCTAAACAAGCAAGTAAAATTGCAATACAAACTGCAATAATATAACTTATGGCGTTATGTCCGCGTTTATTTTGCTTCTTTATCTGACGATTAGGATCAGAGTTAGTAAATTCTTCGCCCTTTTCCATAACAGCCTCCCGTTAAAAATTGTATATGGCAATTTGTATTATATAGTCAAAAATAAAGGCTAAAAGCATCTTTAAGATTTTACCGCTTTAGCCTTTAATTAAATGTTATTTTATACTACAAAGACATTTAAATGCTTTTTAATTCATCGATTAAAGCAATAACCTCATCATCACTTACATCAGAATAAACGCCTGCTTTGCCTAATTGAGTCGTTAAGATATAACGAATATTTCCTTTTAAAACTTTTTTGTCATGGCGCATATAATGAATAAAGTCAGAAGGCTGCATTGACTCTGGAATATCTACTGGCAAATGACAGTTTTTAACTAAACTCTTAATACGATTGGCCTCTTTTAAAGAAATCAAACCGCGTTTATTTGCCAAGACAGCTGCAATTACCATGCCAAGACCTACAGCCTCTCCATGAAGATAGGTGCCAAAACCTAAAAAGGCCTCTACAGCATGTCCAAAAGTATGACCAAAATTTAAAATAGCTCTAAGTCCATGCTCTTTTTCATCTTGAGATACCACCAATGATTTTATTTCACAGCAACGCTTTACCACATAAGCTAAATAAGAATCATCATGGAAAAATACTTTTTCATAGTTCTTTTCAAGATCTTCAAAGAACTCTTTATCATAAATTATACCGGTTTTTACAACCTCACCCATACCAGCTGCAATCTCACGCTTAGGTAAAGTCTTTAAATAGCTAATATCAACAATAACACCCTTTGGTTGATAAAAAGCTCCGATCATATTTTTGCCTAAAGGATGATTAAAGGCGGTTTTTCCACCAACAGAAGAGTCAACCATAGCCAAAAGAGTAGTAGGCATCTGTACAAAAGGAATTCCTCTTTGATAGCATGCGGCGGCAAAACCTGCCATATCACCCACAACTCCACCACCTAAAGCTAAAATGGCGCCATCACGACTAAAGCCATTTTCAAGTAAAGCTGTCAAAATCTGCATCCAAGACTCACATGTCTTATAACACTCACCATCTTTTAACTGACAGATCTTTACATTAAAGGCACACGCTTCAAGCTGTTTTTTTAAATTTTCATAATAGATAGGACCTACAGTATCATTGGTGACAACCATAAGATCTTTGGTGTCTTTTAAAACTTCTCGTACAAGAGCGCCTTTATCTAAATTTGAACCAATAAAAATAGGATAAGAACGTTCAGCTAAACCCACTGTTATTTTTTGCATAATAAGTCCTTAATCTTAATAACACAGCCTTTTACATCATAACTACCTGTATCAATAGTTATATCTGCAATTTGCTCATATAAAGGTTTTCTCAAACGAAATAAATCTTCCAAACGCTTTTTACGATCATCAGCATAGATCATAGGCCGTCCATTATCGTGCAAGGTTCTTTCATACTGCAAAGTTACATCTGCACTTAAATAAATCACAAGGCCATTGTTAGCTAATAAATCAAGATTTTCTTTAGTTACTACAATGCCACCGCCTGTAGCAATTACTGCACTTTTGTCTAAAACAGATTTTAAAGCTTGCGTCTCTTTTAATCTAAAGCCACTTTCACCTTCTTCTTCAAAGATTTTAGGAATATTTTTTTTGTTTCTGAAAACTATTTCCTCATCTAAATCTATAAAAGGTTTTGAAAGTATTAGCGCCAATGATTTTCCAACCGTAGATTTTCCTGAGCCCATAGGGCCTACTAAAAAAATACGATCACTTTGTTTAAGTGACATAAAGAGCGTCCTAAAAATATATTTTTATTTATAAAAATAACCGACTTAATTTCACTTTAACTTACCAAGTTAAAATCAAATTTGTCAAAAAAAAGCATATTTGTCACTTTTTGGAACTTTTACTTTTTTAAATTTAGAGAGGTCATTATTTGCTAAAATAACAGGTTATATGTTGTTTTTATGAGGTCTAGCTTTGGTGTTTCGAATAATAAAAACCGTCTTTTGGGGCGGTCTTATATGTATGGCGATCTGTGGAGCTGCAGTAAGTGCATTTTATTATGAAACTTTAGGCTCTCTACCTAATGTAGCAGAACTTAAAGAAGTCTCTTTTGAAACTCCCATGAAAATCTATACTGCTGATAAAAAACTTATCGGTGAGTATGGTGAAAGTAAAAGAATTCCTGTAAAACTCTCTGAGATTCCGTTAAAAATGCAACAAGCATTTTTAGCAATCGAAGATAGCCGCTTTTATGAACATTCAGGTATTGATCCTATTGGTATTATGCGTGCGGTAATTGTTGCTATTACCAATGCCGAAGCTTCCCAAGGAGCCAGTACCATCACACAGCAAGTTGCAAGAAATTTCTTTTTAAGTCGCGAAAAAACTATACAACGTAAAATCCGTGAAATCTTTATTTCTTTACGTATTGAGCAGGTTTTAACCAAGGAAGAAATTTTAGAACTTTATTTAAATAAAATTGCCTTAGGTCATAGAAGTTATGGTGTAGCCGCAGCTGCCCAAACTTATTATGGCAAAGATTTAAAATCTTTAACTTTAGCTGAAATTGCAACTATTGCCGGATTACCTAAAGCACCTTCTACTTTAAATCCTATCTCCTATCCAAAAAGATCTAAAGCTCGTCGCCACTTGGTTTTATTACGCATGAAGAGCTTAGGCTTTATTACTGAAGATGAATTTAAAGAAGCTGATAATGCTCCTTATAAAACATATTTCCACGGAGCCCCTCTTGAGGCTTATGCACCATTTGTTGCAGAAAATGCTCGTCAATTTGCTATTGAAAAATATGGTGAAAGTGCTTATACCGACGGTATTGAAATCTACACTACCGTAAACTCTAAAGTCCAAGAGGCTGCACATTATGCCGTATTTAAAGGTGTAAATAACTATGACCGTCGTCATGGTTATCGTGGTGCTTTTACTAATGTAAATAAGGGTGAAGGTTTTGAAAATAAACCTGAAAAAATTAAAGATTTATTACGTAAATACGACAAATATCATTTTATTTCGCCTGCATTGGTAACCAATATAAATGATAAAAATAAAACCGTATCAATCTTTGATGACAAAGGCGAGAACCTGACTATTACATGGGATGGTCTTAAATGGGCTGCTCCTTTTAAAAATGATAATCGCCAAGGCCCTTCTCCTAAAAAACCTTCTGATATTTTAAAAGTTGGTGACTTTATATATTTCTATAAAGACGAGAAGAATGTTCTGCAATTATCAGAATTACCTCAAGCTGAAGGCTTACTTATTGCATTAAATCCTCACGATGGAAAAGTCGAGGCTTTAGTAGGAGGCTATGACTTTGCTTTAAGTAAATTTGATAGAACTACTCAAGCAAAACGCCAAACTGGCTCAAACTTCAAGCCTTTCTTATACTCATCTGCAGTAGCTTCTGGTATCAATATCAATTCAGCTATCTACGATGAACCTTTAAGAACTTGGGACCCAGGTTCTAGAACTTGGTGGAGCCCTAAAAATACTCCTAACCGTTATGATGGCATTATGACCTTAAGAGAAGGTTTAGCGCGCTCGAAAAACGTAGTATCCATTCGTTTAATAAGACAAATTGGTGTTAAAAATGTTGTTGAGCACGTCAAAAAGTTTGGTTTTGATGTTCCTCGTAGTCAGCAAGTAGAGTCAATGGCTTTAGGTAGCGTTGAGGTAACTCCTTTAGATTTGGCTACAGGCTATGCAACATTTGCCAACGGTGGCTATAAAGTTGAACCTTACTATGTAGATAGTATCTACAAAGACGATCAACAAATTTATGCCTATAAACCAAAGGTTGCAGATCCTAATGCCAAAAACCGCGTCATTAACGCCATCGAGCTTAAATATGATGATGAGGTTTTGCCTGACGACAATTTAGCACCTCAAGTCTTATCGCACGAGCATGCTTATATTGTTGCAGATATGCTACGCTCGGTAATTTATGGTGGTAATGGTATCCAAGGCCCTTACTATGGAACTGGTGGTCGTGCCGCTGCAATTACAGGAAGACGAGATCTTCACGGCAAGACTGGTACAACTAACGACGTTCATGACGCTTGGTTCTCAGGCTTTAATAGCAATTTAGTTGCGACCGCTTGGATGGGCTTTGATACCAATCGCGATTTAGGCCACTCTCGCATAAGTCCTGAAGGTGGTGCTTATACCGCTCTTCCTATTTGGGCTGAATTCTTCAAGCAAGCCCAAAAAGGCAAGAGTGAGGCTAATCTCATCAAGCCTCAAGGCATAAATTACTGTATAAGCCCTCAAGGTAATGAGGATTTATGCTTAACTGGTGGAAGTAATTTAGAAGATGAAGAGCATGATGATGACACACCTTCCCAAACTGAGATTGATACTTCTAATATCACCGATGACAATATCTTCTAATTACTAAAATTTATTGCATAAAAAAGGTCCGTTATTTTATTTAAATAACGGGCCTTTTTATATATAAAACAAATAATTAAAAATTTAAGTTTTAATAAAATAAAAGAAAATTTCAAATACTTTAAAACTGCACGCTCTTTTTCATACATTTCATCTAAAACTACAAAAGTTAGATAAAAGCTTAACTTTTGTATCCATATCTCTTTCAACTAACTCTTATCTTTTGGTTCTTGAAGATTTACCTTTGCTCATATCTTTCACACCATAAAAAGATTCTTGTTGAGCAGACATAAAAAAAGGCTCCTTGCGGAGCCTTCTTTATGAAAATTTGGCTCTTCCGGAAAACTGTGGCTAATTAAAATTTAATATCTAATTTTGTTAT
>Freddie_p2__coassemble_2328_pt1 | contig 13284 bp, 13 predicted proteins | sample Freddie_p2__metabat2_high_PE_038 | metagenome-assembled genome bin Freddie_p2 | reverse complement strand
AAGATTTCCCGTTAGCGGGCATCTTCGGGACTTACACCCTATAGAAAAAGCTCATGCTGAGCACACAACAAACAAGGGCGACTTAAAGTTGCCCTTGTTCTATCTGTATCTTTTAAAAGCTATTTAAATACTGAGCTAAAGCACAAGCTAGATTTAAATCATCTTCATTATTCTCATCAATTAAAGATTGAAGATTCTCAACTTCACTTATATAGCTTTTAACCTGACTTTCAAGTTGCAGAGAGCTTATCTTTTGATAATAAGAAAGCTCTGTATCAATTAAGCTATAACGATAGTTATCACCTCTACACAAAAGCATCCAGCGTTTGAAAAAGGCGGATGTTTGTAAGATAGGAGCTACATCAAAGCCACGCATAGAGATAGTGTTATAGAGCTTTTTATCATAGTCATTGAGCTTTGATAAAAACTCCTCTTCTAGCGACAGTTCACTTAAATCCTCAAAAGAACTTAAATCGTTTAAAGCTTTGTATATAGTCTCAAGACGATACTCAAGATTTATATTAAGCATCTTTTGTCTTTGAGGTGTTAATACTTGATAAGGTGCGATTAAAAGACCATCCCTTAAATCAAGGGTAGTTATAAATAAATGCTCGTCATTTTTTAAACATAAAGCTTTGACTAAACAGCCTTCAAGCTTTAGCGGAATAATGAGGTTAAGTTTGCCTTTTCTATCAACAGTGACTAAAGCTTTTTTCTCAAAAATAGCTTTATTGATGCTTTCTTTTACTACTTTTATAGGTCTTAACATAAAACTGCAAAGCTGTTTTGACAGCTCAAAAGCTTTTTTAGTTAAAAAGTCTAGAGCATCAAGTTTAAGCTTTTGATCGTGACGATTTATTTTGCCGTTAAAACCTGCAAATTTGGCAGTTTTTAAAAGATTTCCTAAAACGATTAGATCAGGATTTGAAAAAGCTTTTATTGAGTGTAAAAGGGTGCAGATGTCTAAATATACTTTATTGTCATCAAATATAGACTCTTTACTGCAAAGTCTTAAACGCATTGCTTCAAAAGCTTTTAAAGGCCGATTTGACCAAGAGACAAAAATATCAGCGTCTTTAAATAATTTAAGACAATCTACATAAAACTCTGATTCACATGTAGCTTTTGTGCAAAGTGCAGGATTTAAGCCATTTAGAAAACAGATATTAGGTTGAGGTAAAATGCGCTCAGGAATACGACAGTAAAGAGAGTGAATTACCTCTTTATCTGTTGTTTTATCTTCAAGATAGTTAAACGCGCCAAGACGCCCCTCAAGACCGTCAATACGGATCTCTTGGGGCATTATGAATAAAGATTTAGCCATTATCTGAATTGACGTAAATCTTCGTTATACTCAAAGCCGTTATCTAAAAGCTTTTTTACTAAAGCTTCTTTATCAATTTCTTCAGATAAGCACAAATCATCTAAAGAACTGTACTCATCACGAAGACGCATATTGACTGCAGATAACAAAATAAAAGGATCCATAGACTCAAAGTTCTTAAGTGAACCCATAGCCATGATTATTCCTCCGCAACAGAAATCTTAAGAGCAGATCGCATCTTTTTTACGTTCTCTAAAGCCTCATCGACACTATTGGCGCGGCATAAGCATACACCCATACGTCTCTCTCCTTGAATTTCAGGTTTACCAAAAATTCTGATTTGAGAGCTTGGGCTTACAGATAAAGCTTCATTTAAACCATCAAAGGTTACACGGTTGCCGTGGCCTTGTGGTAATACTGCAGCTGAGGCAGATGGGCCTACAAAGGTGATCTTACCAATAGGTAAACCTAAAAGAGCACGAACATGTAAGGCAAATTCGGATTGATCTTGGGAGATCATAGTAACCATACCAGTATCGTGAGGACGTGGGGAGAGTTCAGAGAAGATGACTTTATTGCCAGCAATAAAGAGTTCGACACCGAAAATACCATAACCGCCTAAACCACGCACAACAGCAGAGGCAATACGCTTACTCTCAATTAAGAGTTCTTCAGATAAATACTCAGGCTGCCAAGACTCATGGTAGTCGCCATTTACCTGGTGGTGACCAACAGGCTCGCAGAAATGAATACCATCAACAGCACTTACAGTAAGTAAGGTAATTTCACGGTCAAATTTTACAAAGCCTTCAACGATCACGCGGTCTTTACCACCACGACCATTTTCACAAGCTAATTTAAAGCTATTAGCAATATCTTCTGTGGAGCGTAAGACACTTTGGCCTTTACCTGAGGAGCTCATGACAGGCTTCATAATGCAAGGGAAACCAACTTTGTGGATATTCTTTTCAATTTCTTCAACGCTTGATGCAAAGAAATATGGAGAAGTTGGTAAGTTAAGCTCTTCTGCAGCTAAGGTACGAATAGCTTCACGGTTCATAGTAACGAAAGTGGCGTGAGCTGAAGGTACTACATTAAAGCCTTCTTTTTCGAGTTTTTCTAAAACCTCAGTTGCGATAGCTTCGATCTCGGGAATGATATAGTCAGGATTTACCTGGCGAATTAAGTTTTCTAAAGCAACAGGATCACGCATATCAATTACAGCATGATGCTGAGCTACGCTCATAGCAGGAGCGTTTTCATAACGATCGCAGGCTACGATATTGATACCGTAACGAATAAGCTCAATGGCAACTTCTTTGCCGAGCTCACCAGATCCTAAAAGGAGTGCTGTAGTTCCTGGCTTTTTGTAATCAGTGGTAATTGCAGTTGACACAGACATAATAATTCCTCAAAGAACGTTTAGTTTGGCATGTATTATACATGCTTTTAACTCGTTGATATGCCTGCTTAGGCAGCCTTTAGCGTAACTTTTGGGAAAACTTGCACAAAATAAAAAAACATTTTTATTTTTTTTGAATAAAAAGTCTTTTTAGATAAAAAATGCAATCATTATTTTTGCGTTAAAATATGGCTAAGTTTTTCTAAATATTGCGATTTTTAAGCGCAATTTTTTGCTAGATCTTTTTTATGCAAAAGTTTTTACAGGAGCTTTTATGAAAATTTTAGCGGATATAGCCTTGCCTAATGCGAGTGAGGTTTTTTCTCAATATGGAGAGGTGATCTTAAAGGAAGGGCGCAAGATTGCAAAAGAAGATCTTAAAGATATCGATGTCTTAATTATCCGCTCTGTAACTTTAGTAAATGAAGAGCTTTTAACTTTTGCAAATAAGCTTAAATATGTTGGTACGGCTACAGCTGGTATGGATCATATGGATTTAGGCTTATTAAAACAGCGCAATATTGCCTTTGATAATGCTCCAGGTTCAAATTGTGTAAGTGTCGGTGACTATATTTTATCAGTCCTTTTAGTTTTAGCAGTGCGCTATAACGTCAACTTACAAGGAAAATCTATTGGTGTTGTAGGTTGTGGCAATACAGGCTCTCAAGTATGTAAAAAAGCTCAAGCTTTAGGCATGAAGGTGGTAAAGAACGATCCTCCAAGATTTAGAAATTGTGATAAAAGTTGCGATGCATCCTTAGACGATGCTTTAAATTGTGATTTTGTAACCTTCCATGTCCCTCTTGAAAAAAAGGGCGAGGATGCTACTTATCATCTTTTAAATCGTGAGCGTCTTTTAAACTTAAAAAAGGGCACTTTTGTAATTAATGCCTCTCGTGGCGCTGTTTGTGACAATCAGGCTTTATACGAGGTTTTAAAGGAACGCCCTGATCTTAAAGTCTGGTGCGATGTGTTTGAAGGTGAGCCTGCAATTTCTGTGCGTGAGCTTTTGCCACTTTTACAAGGTACTACAGCCCATATTGCAGGATATTCATATGAGTCAAAACGTCGTGCTGCAGTCATGCTTGCAGATTCTTTATCAAAGAAGTTATCCTTAAATGCACCTAAGCCGTATAAAATGCCAACTCCAGAGATTTTAGAGCTTAATTTTGGTAAGGTTTCAAAATTAGATTTTAATCTTATATGTCGCTTAGTATTTAGTGTTTATGATGTAAGATTTGACTCTTATTTATTTAAAAATACTTGTGTAGATGCCAAGAGTTTTGATGCTTTGAGAGTAAATTATCGTGAAAGACGAGAGATGAGTTCTTTAACTTTGGTAAATGTGCCAAATGAATATAAAGAAACCTTAAAGCTTTTTGGTTTTTCTATAAAAGAATAATTAGTTATTAAAAAATAAAAAGCTCCTTTAAAATCACATTTTGCAGTGATCTCACTTAAAAGGAGCTTTTTTATTTAAAAATATTATTAATAACGAATTGATTTAATTTTCAGGCTATTTTCAATTTTATTGCGCTTGTGCATTGCCCAAGCATTTTTAAGTGCAATTAACATCGCCAAGGTAAAGAAGCCGCCTGGAGGCAAGATACCAATTAAAAGGGTGTAGTCAGAGGTCAAAATATGGCACTCAAGATTTTCACCTATTGGACCTAAAAGAGAAGATGCGCCTGCAAATAAGGTACCTGAACCTATAATTTCACGGATACAGCCTAATACAAAAAGTACTAATCCAAAGCCTAAACCAGATCCTAAAGCATCGGCTAAAGATCTTAAAGGATTATTACGGCCGGCAAAGGCTTCCGCTCTTCCCATAATTACACAGTTTGTAACAATTAATGATAAATAAATGCCTAAGCTGTCATAGAGATCGGGAAAGTAAGCCTCAACATAAAAGCGAACTACAGTTACTAAAGTTGCAATTAGTACTACGTATAAAGGTATACGTACTTCTCTGAATATGCATCTTCTTAAAATTGAGATCACTAAAGATGAGAACATCACTACCACTAAAGTGGCAATTGCCAAACCCAAGGCATTGATGGCTGAGTTTGTGATGGCAAGCAATGGGCATAAACCTAAAAGCTGGCACAGACCTGGGTTATTTGACCAAAGACCTTTTAAAAAGACCGCAATTAAACCATCGGCTTTTACTTTCTTTTTAAGCTCTTTATCGCTTACACCTTCAACAGTATTTAATTCGTTATTACACATAAAAATTAATTAAAATTTAAATTTAAAAATAAGGTTATTCGCATTCTTTAAGCTTTGAGATATCAGTTTTATTTAAAACATCCAAAGCATCTTTTGTAGCCAAGACCACAGCGCGGGAGGTTACAGTTGATCCTGTGATGTAATCAAAATCACCATTAAACTTTTTAACATCCCATTTAGCATTTTCTGCATTTTTACCTGAGAGCATATCCATAAAATTACCATGCTTTCTGTCAACTTTATCGCCCAAACCAGGGGTTTCCATTGAAAAGTGGATATCTGTACGGTAAACATTTTTATCTTTATCAAAACCACCAATTAATATCAGCGGATTTGAATAGCCACGTGAGGTTGAGTAGGTCATGATATAGCCTTTAATCTCATTATCAATAGAGGCGGTATAAAGGTGCATATTTTTGCCTACAAGTTTATCGTTCAAAACGTGGCATTTAAATACAGTTTTGTCACTTTGAGCCTCAGGAGGAACTAAAAGTGAAAACTTTGCCATCATTTTATCTGCTTGAATTTTTTTAATGCGATCTTGAGTTTTAAGTTGAGCTCCTAATACTGCAATAATGCATAAAGTACCAATTAAAGCTAAGGTAAAACCACTTAAAAAGGCACGGGTAAACTTATTTTGAGGCTTTTTCTCCATGATTAAAGACCTCCTTTTTTAAAACCAATACCATAGGCTCGTCTGCGGGTTAATGCATCAATTAAAGGTGCAGAAGCATTTGACAGAAGTACTGCAAAAGCTACGGCGTCAGAATAAGAGCCAAAAGCTCTTATAAGTACAATTAAAAATGCACATAAGATGGCAAATATAATACGGCCTTTAGCAGTACCGGCATTGGTTACAGGATCGGTGATAATGAAGAAGGCTCCAAGCATAGTGCCGCCTAAGATAAGCTGTGCATCTAAATTTAAAACTAAATTTGGGAGCATTAACTTTCCTAAAAGTACGAATACTACTAAAGATAGGAAGAAAGACACTACCATGCGCAAGAAGATGATTCTAAAGGCTAATAAAACAAGACCACCTAAAAGATAGGCTAAAGCTAAATAAAGATAACCTGACTCTTTACCATCTTGATAGTTAATAGCTTGTACATCATCAATATGCCCAGACTTTCTGGCAGTTTTTGTGCTCTCAAGCCAAGTTGCACCTGACAGCGCATCAGCATCATTGTTTAATGCCAATACTTTGTCATGGATCTCTTTGGCATCAGCGTTATTAAAAATTACCTCATAGGTATTGCCAAGAGAGGCCTCAACATAAGCATTTGGGGCTGGAGCTATGTAGGTATTAAACATCTGGCCTGGAGCTGAGATAAGTAAGAATACAAAGCCTGCCATTGCAGGATTGAAGATATTCATACCAAGGCCACCGAAACACTCTTTGCAAATTAATATAGCAAAAGCGGTCACAATTACTGTGAGATGGAACGGGATTAAAGGAGGCAGTGTTAAAGCTAAAATTAAAGCTGTAACAATATAAGATAAATCTCCTACAGATTTATATAAGCTTCTGTGTCTTAAAAAGCCACAGATAAGCTGACATATAAATGCAGTAACACTTGAGATTAAAAACTGCCAAATTACACCTGCACCAAAGAAATATACGGATACAAAAAAAGCTGGAAGCAGCGCAAGTGTGGTAATCGCCATGATCTTTTGGGTACTAATTGGCGAATGTAAATGCGGTGCTGGAGCTGTAGCTAAATTATTTTTAACCATGATTTACAAAATGTTTCTAATGTCTAATTCTTAATGATTTTTTCTTTAAAGCCTCAGGAATATAGTTCTCATCAGTTGTATCTTTTGGAACTATTTCTACAGGATTTTTATGAGAATCGGCTCGACCTACAATTTTTATATTGCTTGAGGTTTGGTTAGGTGTATCAAAAGGTCTTACGATCTTATGAATTTGAGTGCCGTGTGAACGCATCAAATTTTTTGGCACACTAATTTTGCTATCCCTGGCAATAAAGCTCTCAGGATTTAATAAACCTTCTTTAGGTTTAAGCGCGGTGATAGCTGTGACATCAGGAGATCTATCAGCATCAGAGATAGTCTCTTTTTCACTTTCCATCTTTGCCTTTTGCTCATCTAATAAAGCTTTTTCTTTTTGCATCTTGGCCTTAAGTGCCATACGTTTGGCAATAGCAGCCTTACGAGCCTTTTCAATGGCTTCTTTTTGAGCATCTAAGGCATTGTTATTAGCGCCATCAGGACTATTTTCCTGAGCCTTTTGTGCAGCTTTAATACGTGCCAAAGCTGCAGCTTTTTTAGCCTCACGTGCCAGGCGCTCTTTTTCAACGCGCTCATCGTGAATTGCCATACGCTCACGAGCGCGTTGATTACGGCGCTCGACATCATAAAGATGTTTCTCAACAGCTTTTTCATAGCGAAATTGTGCTGTTAAATCAATATGACTTGGGCAGACATAAGAGCAACAACCACATTCAGTGCAATCTGAAATACCGCATTTTTGGGCAGCTGCATGATTACCAGCTTTTGATTGCTGATACATCTGATATGGCACCAAACGAGATGGACATACACGAGCACAGCGACCACAGCGTAGACAATTTAAGGTTTCCTTTGGTAAAGGAATTTCTTTATGATCAGGCGCTATGATGCATCCTAAACTTTTGGTAACTGGAATATCAATATTTTGGACGGTAAACCCCATCATAGGTCCGCCTAAAATAATTCTTTGATGAAATTCAGGGTTCAAGCCACAGGCGTTTAATAAAAATCTTACAGATGTTCCTAAACGTACATTTAAGTTTTTAGGTTGTTTAAGTCTGCCACCTGTAACAGTAACTACACGTGATGTTAAAGGCTTTCCATCAATTACAGCCTCTTTACAGGCCAATACAGTTTGAACGTTATCTACGACAATACCACAATCTGAAGTATGCTCAGAATAAGGAATTTCGATACCAGTTAAAATCTTAATTAAGTTACGCGCTGCTCCTGATGGATATAAAACAGGGAGTACTCTGACCTCAGCGACACCAGAAGCTGCAGCTTTCATAATCTTAATAGCTTGAGGTTTATTATTCTCAATGGCAATTAATGTAAGCTTTGGCTTTAAGATTTTTTGAATAACCTTAATACCTTTAACAATCTCCTTTGCTCTCTCCTGCATGACGCGATCATCGCAGGTAATATCAGGTTCACATTCACAGCCATTTACTATAAATAACTTACAGCCACCAATGCAGTCATCACGACCTGATCTTAATTTTGAAGCTGTTTGGAATTGAGCTCCACCTAAACCTTCAACGCCGTAATTACGAATACGCTCAAGTAAGAGATCAGATGAAACATTTTCGTAGTCTAAAATTGGCTCTCTTTCAAACTCGATGTCTTTGCCATCTGGTTTTATAGTAATAGAGGTACCACAAAATCCTGAAGGGTGAGGTAAAACTTCAGGAGCAATGGAGGCGATAGTACCTGAGGTTGAGGCATGTAACGGAACTAAGCGATTGCCACCTGGAATAGTTAAAGGCTGTCCTTTTTTTACATAGTCACCAACCTTTACTAAAAACTTACCATCAGCTCCTAAGTGTCTGTCCACAGGTAAGGTAATTAATGCAGGAATTGCAGTATCTTCAATAGCAACATTTGAGGTCTTTTTATTCTCAAAAGGATGAATGCCACCGAAAAACTTCCAGATTTTTCCGTTTTTTATTTTTTCAAACTGTGTTTTGACACTCATTCTATTTTGCTCCAGAACTGGTAGTTGCTGTAATCTTCCAATCATAATGACTTAAATTGTGTTCAAGTCTTACAAGCTCGATGCATTTTTCAGGGCAAACTTTAATACAGTCTCCACAGCCTATGCACTCTTCCTTATCTATATGATGGCTTTGCCTGATTTTGCCTTCAATACAGTCCAAGCGGCAGACTCTGACGCAACGGCTACAGCCTGTACAGCTTGATTCATGAATAAAGGCAACTTGTCTTGGAGTAAATAAATCTTCTTCAAAATCGGTTTTTGAACCTAAATTTTGACCAGTCAGGGCTGCAAGTTGCATGGCAACCTCAGGGCCTGCAGGTTTACATAAATCGCATCGAGCCTCACCTTTTGATAAAGCTTTGGCGTATGCTTGGCATCCTGGATAGCCACATTGTCCACAGTTTACATTAGGTAAAAGTTTTTCAATGCGCTTGTCAGCACTGCCTCGGTCTTTGCTGTCGGTAAAGTTCGACAGTAAAGACAGAGATATTCCGACAGATAATAAGATAATCGCAATGATAATAATAAATAAAACAGTACTACTCATGCGGCGCTCCCGGCAAAGCCTGCAAAGCCCATAAAAGCCATAGACATAAGGCCTGCAGTAATCAATGCAATTGCGGTATTTTTAAAAGGAGCTGGGACATCGGAGATGGCTAAACGTTCACGAATTGCTGCAAACAATACTAAGACTAAAGTAAAACCAGCGCCGGCGCCTAACGCAAATACTGCAGATTCCAATACAGAATGATTTAAAGCACCATTTAAAAGTACTAAACCTAAAACAATACAGTTTGTGGTAATAAGTGGTAAATAAATACCTAAGGCATTGTAAAGTTCAAAAGAGATGAAGCGGATCATAATTTCAACTAACTGCACAGCTACGGCAATAATAGTGATGTCGATGATTAAATCTAATGCTTCAAGGCCATAGGCATAAACAAAGTATTTATTTACGATGGAGCAGCAAATAGCGGTAAGCACTAAAACGAAGGTAGTTGCTAAACCCATGCCAGTTGCAGCTTGCAGACGATTGGATACACCTAAAAAAGGGCATAATCCTAAGAAACGCACTAAAACAAAGTTATTGACAAGTGCGGCGCTAAAAAACAAAATCAAAAGGCTAACCATTGATACATCCGGATAAACGTTTGGATTTATAAAAATGCCCTATGATAACGCAATAGCCAAAGCAAATGTACCGCTTAAGGCTTTAAATGAAAAAGATCGTCATGAAATGCTCAGAATATTGCAAGAGCATAACCCAAATCCCAAATCAGCTTTGAATTTTAAGAATCCTTTTGAGCTTTTATGTGCAGTAGTACTCTCTGCACAGACTACAGATATTGCTGTAAATAAGGTCACAGAAGAGTTATTTAAAAAAGCCCCTGATGCTTTAGCTATGTCAAAACTATCTGTAGATGAGATTGCCTCAATGATAAAGCGCTTGGGGCTGTGGTCTAATAAGTCAAAGCATTTAAAAGCTTTGGCAGAAACTTTAGTTTCTGATTATAAAGGTCAGGTTCCTAAAACTTATGAAGATTTAATCAAGCTTCCAGGCGTTGGTGGAAAGACGGCAAATGTGGTGTTAAATGTGGCATTTAATGTTCCTGTAATTGCTGTGGATACACATATTTTTAGAGTATGTAATCGTACAGGTTTATGTTATGGCAAGAATGCTCAGAGCGTACAAAAGCAATTACCTGATTTAATTGATGAAGAGTTTAAATTACCTGCACATCATTTATTGCTTTTACATGGTCGTCATGTATGTACAGCAAGAAATCCAAAGTGCGATGAGTGCATCATTAAGCACTTGTGTATAAGTTTTAAAAATATAAACAAATAGATTTTTGATAATTTGCAAAGATAATAAAGGACTAAAATGTGAAAAATAATGCCTGATAAAAATCAGGCATTATATATTTAAGATTTTATTATTTTAGAAGTTGTGGCGAATGCCAATATTCCATCTGTAGTTTTCTTCTAAATCACCACCTGTGGTCTTCTCAAGCTCAACATAGGTATAAGTGTTCTTACTCCAATTGATATTGGCACCTAAACCATATTCACACCAAGTGCCACCTAAATCAGAGTTCATATTGACAAAATCACCGTCTTTAGCAGCAGTAAATTCGGCCTTACCATCAAAGTCATGAACTACAGATGCCTTTGCATAAACTAAGCCCATATCCTCAGGGAAATTGAAGCCTGCACGCAGACCACCTCTTAAGAGTTTGGCATCAACGTCATCTTGAGATACGGTTACACCGTTAGATGCGGTGAAGTCATCACCTACAATCTTGCCGTAGATAAACTGAGCTTGTGGCTCAATGAAGAGGCTATCATTGAGCTTAAAGTTCCAGCCAGTTTCAATACCAAAGCTGTAGGCATTATTGTCATAGTCGCCAGAGAAGTTGGTATAGGTAAAATCGTTGGAGATTTTTGAAAACTTTCCGGTTAAATCAACATAGATACCATTTTCTGCTAAATAAGTACCATAAAGACCTAAGCTATAAATGTCATTATCGGCATTACCATTTAAAGCAGATGTTTTTCCATCAGTGTAAGAAACGGCAGCACCTACCTTAAAGCCATAACCTACATCAGTATCAAAACCAAGCTCTAAGGAGTTATTGGTATAGGTCATCTCATCATTGCCTAATTCATACTCAGAACCATAGACACGAGTCCATAAACCAATAGATTTAGGACTATGACGAATTTCACCTAAGCGCTTTGTTAAAGAGCTAGTTTCATGACGCCATTGAGAATAGGCTAATGTAGACATGTTATTGAAGGCTTCAATCTTGGAGTTCTTGGCGTGAACTATCTCGCCTTTAGAGCCATCAGCATTGGTGCTTTGGCTAATAGCACCGTGTAAATCACCTTCATCAATAGTGCTGTTTTGGGTAAGTGAGCTTTCACCTTGACCATTGATGGCGTTGTCAAATAAACCTTCAGCAGCCTTATCGTCTTTAATATCATCAGCATTAATTCCGACAAAGCCTACATTTAAGACAGGGGCATTGTCTTTGGCAATGCTGTTAACAGTAACTTTTGATGAGGTTAAAGAACCATCTTGTTTTGCAGAAGCAATAAGATTGATATTACCGCCTGTGCCTTCTAAGGAATCGATAGTTACTTTTTGCTCATTATTTTGAGTTACATTGATAATACCGTCATCTAAAGTAACTTTATTGATGGCAATGGCTGTGGCGCCATGATCTTTTGAATCATCAATAACACCTACATTCCATTTTGCATTATCACTAATTGAAAGATTTAAGCCTTTGACCTGCATGGATCGCCTTCTGGTTTGCCGTCTGCTTGGTAGCTTGTTAAAGCATTACCATTCCAAAATGAATTGGCACCTGAGAGGTTGACTATTACAGTAGAATCAACATCAGTTCCTGAGGTTTTGGCATCATAGTTAAAGTTGAAATCGCCATTTAACTGAACGGTGTGGTTCTTGTCCTTATTAATTTCAATAAGGGAATTTCCACGAGTTAAGATGGCGTTATCAGCATTAATATATAAGTCACCTGAGTTTGCAAATATGCGACCTTGGCTTAGAGCATATAAGCAAGTGGCACCGTTGGCAGTGTCTGAATGGGTATTTATATGAGTACTTTGAGCATTGATATTCACAGTTGAGAGTTTACTTGCATCTTTTTCTTGAGTGGTGCTGTTTTGAACGAAGATACCAACAGCCTCACCTTTACTCTGAACATCAATATTTAAATTAGTAGCATTTAAATTAACAACACCGCCACTTTGAGTGTTTGTTTGGTAGTTTGTGTTGTTGTTAGGTTTTGGACCATTGGCATACTGTTTATATGCCAATACACCAACGGCATTATTGCCATCACCATATGTGGTATTTGTGCTTTTAGTATTCAGACTAATGTTGATATTGTCAGTATTTTTATCACCAACATTTATGATAGAAGAGCCTACTTTTAAAGGATCAATGCCTTGTCCTTCGCTGTGGTAGCTTGAGGATCTTAAACCTGTGAAGATTGTGGAGTCTTTGGTATGGTTATCTTTTAGACCATGATCATTTAAAGAAACAGCGATGTTTTTACCAGTTAAATTAGAGGTAACATCGCTACCGTTATTGCGTACTTCAAAAGCATTGGTATTTGCAGTCTCTTTAAGACTTAAATTAAGATTTAAATCTTTAAAATCCTGTGATTGGCTAACAGTAATATTGCTTGTAATTTGATTGTCTTGTGCATAAACACCATTAGCTGCAATTCCTAAAAGAACAGCAGAGCAAATGGCTGTAATTTTAAAAACTTTCATATAAACCTCTTTGTTTGCATTGTCATTAAGATGACGCCTGTTATTATTAAAATAATTCTTTACCTGCTAATCTATTCAAACTGCGTATATGTTATGCAGTATAGGCTATATTAATAAAAACATAAAAGTTTTTTATTAAACTGCTATTAGCTTAATTATTACTATATAAATTATAAAAATAAAATTTGAGTAATATATTGTAAATAAATAAAGATATTTATAAGTAATAAATTAGAATTAAATATAATATATTTATACACATTACAT
>Freddie_p2__coassemble_2327_pt1 | contig 13284 bp, 7 predicted proteins | sample Freddie_p2__metabat2_high_PE_038 | metagenome-assembled genome bin Freddie_p2 | reverse complement strand
AACATGTATATCTATCATGGTGCTTCATGACCAATAAATCCCGAGTCCCTGCTTTATATAGGGCCATGGCCATTCTCGACATCTTACAGAAGAATCATCACTGCCATGTTTCTGAAATCATCAATCAGACAGGCCTTCCTCGTAGTACTGTTTATGTAATTATTGATGAAATGGTAAATTTAGGGCTTATCCGTCGTAATCATGACAGCAGTGTGCAGTTATGGATGAAGCTTATCTCTCTTGGAAATTCTGCGGCAGAATCTTTAGACTTAAAAGACGTAGTTAATCCTCATTTAGAGTATCTTCTGCAAAATATAGATTGCCTTGCTGTTCATTTTGGAATTATGGATGGAGATAGAGCTTATTATGTAATTAAAAAGACAAGTCCTAAAGCTGGTGTAAGAATTATGTCAAGAGAAGGAGCTGAAATCTCTTTAGTTCATGCAGGTTTAGGTAAATGTCTGCTTGCATTTCAATCAAGTGATCTTCGCGAAAGAATTATCTCAAGCATAGACTACACCCCAGTAACATCAACTTCCATTACCTCACCTGAAGCTTTACGTCGTGAACTTGCATCTATTAGACTTCAAGGCTGGGCTTTTGATAATAGTGAAGGTGAGGCTGAAATTCGCTGTGTAGCTGTTCCTGTATTTGATCATGAAAGAAATCTTTTAGGCGCAATTTCTGTTGTTGGCTCTGTAAATAAATTTACTAAAGAAGTGATTTCTATCGTTGTCGATAAAGTCAAAAAATGTGCTCTTGATATTACCGACAGTCTCATGCTTTAAAAATTAAGCTCATGTAAAGGTAAAACAGGAGCTTTATATAAGACTTTATTTCCTCAAATTTTAATAAAAAATCCCCTCTTATTTTCTTCTAAAAGCTGTTTGGTTTTTGCTTTATCTTGCGGTAAACTTGTGGGCATTATCTATTCTTAGCATCTTAAAAAGATGCAATCTATCTATTTAAGGTAATTTAAAATGTCAAGACAAACCATTTTTAGCGGTATTCAACCATCAGGCGAACTTTCAGTCGGCAACTATATTGGTTCTTTACGCAATTGGGTTGGTCTTCAGGACGATTACAACTGCATCTACTGCGTAGTAAATGAGCACGCTATCACCGTAAGACAAGATCCTAAAGAATTACAAGAGCGCTCTTATAACACTCTCGCTATCTTCCTTGCTGCCGGTATTGACCCAAATAAATCTACAATCTTTTTACAATCCCATGTCCCAGCTCACTGCCAGCTCTCTTGGGTCTTAAACTGCTATACACAAGTTGGTGAACTGACCCGCATGACTCAGTATAAAGATAAATCAAAACGCTATGCTGATAATGTAACCGCAGGCCTCTTTGGCTACCCTGTTTTAATGGCTGCTGATATTCTTCTTTATCAGGCAAATTTAGTTCCTGTAGGCGACGATCAAAAGCAACACATTGAAATTACTCGCGATATTGCGACTCGCTTTAATAATATTTATGGCAAAACCTTCGTTTTGCCTGAAGGCTATTTCCCTAAAGCCGGTGCTCGCGTTATGTCCTTACAAGATCCTTTAAAGAAAATGTCAAAATCAGATGACAATCCTAAGAATGTCATCCGTCTCTTAGAAGAGCCTAAATCTATCTTAAAGAAATTAAAGAGCGCTGTAACCGATAGTGACAACCCTCCTGTCATCGCCTATGACTGGGAGAAAAAGCCTGGTGTTTCTAATCTGCTTGAACTTATGTCAGCATCTACAGGTAAGAGCATTGAAGAGCTTTGTGAACACTATAAAGGTCAGATGTATGGCACTTTCAAGACTGAAGTTGGTGAAGCTGTTGTTGCTATGCTTGAACCTTTACAGCAGCGTTATCAGGAAATCCGTCAGGATGAAGGCTATTTAAATGAAGTTTTCGCTCAAGGTGCACAGAGAGCCTCTGAAATTGCTCAGAAGACCTTAGACGATGTTTATAAGAAGATTGGCTTCGTTCTGCCTCGTTAATTAAATACAATTGCTTGTAAAAAAATTACCTTTACAAGCATATGCTCTTGCGTCAGTGCTAATTTATATCTATATAAATCACTGGCGCATTGTTTTATTAAAAAACTTTCTTTATTGTCTAAAAGCTTTTCTAAAATAGCTTTTTGATCCTGGTAACACCACTCTTTTGAATATACCGCAAGCGACAAATCAATATTTTTTGGAATAATTAAATAAGTTAATGCTTTTGCATGCTTTTTTAAATTTAAACTTATAGCCAAACCACTTGCATCATAATCACAAAAAAATCCCACATAACAATTATTATTTAAATTTTCTAAAAAATTAAATACATAATTTTCATTTATCCCATGCCCTCTATAAAGAACTAAAGCATCCTTAAAAAGATCTGGAACTATGTGCTTTAATAGATTTATGTGATTTAGGACCTCACCGTTTTCCGTGACAATTACTTTACTAATTTTTTTTATATCTATATCTTCTAAAGAAGAACTAACTATAGCCCCACTTGCAATATCAATTTCCCCTGTTTTCAAAGGCAGTGGATTTTTTAAAGATGAAAAATTTAATAGATCTGAGAAAACACCTTTTTGTGCCCACTTTTCATTTTTAAATATACTTGCAGCTTCAATCCTATCCTCAACTTTAAAATCTACTTTTAATAAAGAAATTCCTAAAATATTGGAATAGTATTTATCGATTTCTATTCTATCTAAGACACTTAAAAAGACTTTTTTGCCAACAATCTGGCCACAGGAAACCTCATCTATAATGCGCTTAACTGATGATGAGAGTTTTTCATAACCCTCATGTCCCAAAGCCAATTTTTTTGCTGCCAAAACAAGTCTTTTATCCATAACTAATCTTTTATAAAAACAATGTCATAAATAAACTTGGTTCCATCAAAAGGCTCTTTTATGGTGTAGATTTCCTGATATTTTGCATGACGGCTGATGCTTCTTCTTTGAGCCATAGCTGCATTCATAACCATAAATAGCCAATCCGACATTTTCATATTTACATTAAAAATCTTATAGCACTCTCTTGCTGAAACACTGTGTTTAAAGTCATCACTTAAAACTGCTTCAAATAAGTAATTTAAACTTGTTTCGTTTGGATCTTGTTTTACAGCAATTTCTTCTTTACGACTATCAATAACCGGATCTAAAGTTTTTGCAACAGGAGGTTTTTCTTGAGATTTTTTGGCACTATCCTTTGCAATTAAAGCCAAACTTTCTTGATAATCCTGACGCGGACTTGCAAAATCTGCATAGGAATTTAATGGTAATTTCTCTGTTAAGCACAAAGAAGGAAGAACTGGAACCTTTGAAAAATCAGGCTTATATGCGGGATTATCTGCATAACGCTTTGCGAAATCATCTAAGACTAAATTTAAACGCTTTATATGCTTATCAAAATGTAGTTTTTCTAAACGTTCTATAAGTTTTTGATTTACATTATTAAGTTCTTTTAAAGAACTGTCTAAATGACGTTTAAAAACTTTTAATAACAAATGATCAACTAGGGGATCTGATGCGGTGCACTTGATCAAATAGCTCACACTTAAATGCGCAAAAATTTCATTGATCTTTTTTAACTCGTTTTTGCAACGCTCTGTTTGGTATATGCGCTCATCAATATCAGAAGCTGTACTAAAATCATCTAATACAAAATGATTGTACATAGACACTGTTTCAGACAAAAGTTCGGTAATATCCATTACCACCTCTCTTAGCTCATCAAAAGCTTTTAAAGAGGCCTCAGAGCCAACTTTTCTTTTTTGACGATGATAAGACTCTAGAGCAAAGTCTAATGTATCTAATAATGACGCAAACTCACCATGTTTTTCTCGAAAACGAAAACGACTTGAAACATGATCTACTAAAGCACGAACTTTTGAATGAATACGAACATAAAGTTCACCTTCAATGTAATATGCCAGACGATTTCTAACTAAAGCATCAATAAAATCTAAAGAAAGATCATCACTTAAAGCAATATCACCGTTATTTTCATAACAAGCCTTTTCTATAAGATCAAAATTTTTACTTAATATATTAAAAGCTGTTTTTGCCGATTCTTTGTGTGCCATTAGAACAACTCCGTCTGAATTGCATCTCCAGAAGGCTCTTCAAATCCATCAAAAGAATGCACAAAATCAAGCTCATCGTATAAAAGTGACCATTTTGCCGTAGCAATGTAAACAGAACCTGTAGAATTTGCTTGAACAAAATAACCTTTATTTATTAAATAATCTAAAATTGAGCGCAAGCGATTATTTGTAGTCATAGCTTTTCTCGCCCTCTGAAATTTATCAGCAATGCGCTCTAATTGCTGACAGAGCGTATTAGAGTTTTCAATAGCACTTAATAGCTCAGATTCTCTTAAAATATCTCCAGCCTCTAATGGTCTGCCATCAGCAGATACATTACGACACAAACGTAACCAATCAACTAATCCATTAAAATCACAAACAGCCTCATCTAACTGTGCTCTAACTTTATGGCGGCGATCACTGTCTGATAAATCTGTATATACACAGTAAAAACCTCTCTTATCTGAGGTCTTATTAATCATGCGACGCAATTGCATTAAAAAGTTATTTACACGATTTAAATGCTCCTGATTTTCAAGATAACGCATCTCTTCAGGAGATGATTGTTCGCAAATAACCTCACCGTTTAAAAGCTTTTCTACGCAAATTTCAAAACGATCAGCCATTTAATTTACCTCCTGATTAGACTTTAATAATGGATTGTCATATGACAAATTAGCATCGACACATAACTTAACGCCTTCACGTTTATCAATGTAATTTTTAGTATCAAAGTACTGCATTAAAGTCTGCGATGGATTTGGTTGAGCACAGAAAAGAACAATGTTATTTCTATTCATCAACTCAAAGAGTAATACCACATTCCCCTCATGTAACTCACCTAACTCATCTAAAGGCCAATGAATGCGAATATTACGATTTGGGCATAAATAACGAGTTAAACCACAGAAAATTACAATAATAGCTAATTTAGAAATACCGCGACTTGATAAACCTTGTAAGTCGCCATCAGATCTAATCTGGACTAAACGACCGTTTTCACGCATAGAAACTCGTAAATCTACTAACGACTCTAAATTAGAACTGATTCTACAAGTCTTAAGCGCATCATTGGTTCTTTCAAAAACTTTTAAGAAAGATGAACTTGGCATTTTTCGCTGTCCATTTTCAATATACTGCGTATATTCTTCAGAAAACTCTTTTAAATCAGCCCAAATATCATGTTCGTCAACTTTAGATATCAACTCAATTTGAATATCACTTAAGCTTTGGAATGGATTATCCAAAGCTACCTTTCGACCAAATTCAGATGACAATCTTGAAACACGGTGATTAAAATCTTTTAAACTCTCATAAAAGTTCATAAATGACTGAGATGAAGACATGACACTTTCAATAACAGTCTGTTCATGTAAAGGAATAATCTCATCTAAAAGCTTTCTTACTTCATCTATGCAAGAAACATAAAATGCGTTTGAATAAAAATCACCATCAAAAAGCTCTTGTTGTTTTTTATAAAGCTCTTCCCATGATTTTGAGATTACATTTTCCTGATTTTGAGATACTAAAATATTGTTAACCTGTTTTACTGCTTCAACCAAATCTGCTTCACACTCATTGGCTATTTTTAAGAATGTCTCGATCATACGAGTAATCTCAGAGGCAGTCTTTACCACAGGAACAGCAATTTTAGCTACATTTAATTTAAGAATGCTGCCAGCATTTGGTATAGTTTTTTCAAAACATGCACAAAGCTCATGATCTTCATTACTTAAATAAGCAATCTTATCCTCACTTGCAGAAATCTTATCTTTAAGTGCAGCTTTTTTTTGTTTATAGGTTTTCTCACATTCTGTTATTTTTTGTTGAAGTGCTGCATTGTCATTGGCTTTTTGATGAGACTCCACTACCCACTTGTCATACATATTCCACTGTGAGTTAACCCAAGTGTTGTAATCTAAAATAATTTTTTCAGACTCTTCAATTTCACGAACTTTTGCTAAAGCCTCTTCATAATCAGCCTGAGCCTGTTTTACAACTTTAGGTTCAAGCTTTATCTTTCTTAAAGAGGCATCAAATAGCTGCTCAAGATTATCAATTTGCTTTTTAAGATCAGACTTTAATGAATCTTTTAAACCTTTTTTCTCATTTATAAGTCCTAAAACAGGTTCTCTTTTTAATGAAAAAGTTCCTGCTATTTCAATTCGTTGAGTATCAAAACGCTCTTTAATTTTTTCAATTAACTTACGACTTTGTAAATCGAAGTCACCTAATATTTTCTGCTTTAACTCGCGCTCCTTACGCGTCCTCTCACTTCTTTCAAAACCTGCTTTTTCAACCTCTAAAGAGAATGATTCCTTAAGCGAAAGCACTCTATTCTCTTCATTTTGAATTTCTGTAATTTTGTTATCTAAAAGATCTATTTTAATATCCAAAGCCTCAAGATCTTTTGCCACCTTATTAAAACTTTTTTCTAAAGTAGCCTGTTCTTTTAAACAGTTATCAAGTTTAACTAAAGCCTCATTACGTAATTGTTCAAGCTCAGCTACATTTTTTAAATATGTAGGTTTTTCTATAGCTTTGTAATCGAGCTTTAAAGAGAAGATATTGTCACTATCCTCATCTACAAATTGTGGATTTAAATCCTTACGCTCTAATAATGAAGGCTCAATTACAAGACCTATATTGTCACGCCAAGATGGGACATTCTCATCCATAAAAGCCTGTAAAGATCCTTTTTGTGGATAAATACGCTCTTTAAGATCTTCTGTATAAGAGGTAAGATTTGAAACTTCTTTTTTATTGTCTTCCAAAGCTTTATTAAGACGAGTCTTTTCTTTTAAACTCTCATCATGAAGTTTATGACTATCCTTTAAGCTCTTTTGTGTTTCAACCCGCTTTAATCTAAGATCTTTTAATTGCAGATTAAAGCTTTCAAGTTTCTCTTTTTCCTGAGCATTAGGCTTTTCATCTTGAACAATACGACTTGTAAGTTCGTTAATCTGATTATTTAAACTCTGCTTTTCGTCAATACGCTCATTACGACACTTATCAAGTTCACGCTCACACTGAAGATTTAAACTGTCTTTAGCTTCAATCTCAGCCTTTTTTAAATGCTCAAGATTTTCCTTTAATGCCAAAATTTCAGCATCTAAAGCGCGATCACGAGTGTAAAACTCGCTCTGAAGTTTGGCTTTATCTTTTTCAAAATCTTGAACATGAGTGTCATAAGAGGACTTAATCTTTTTATAGATTGTCTCAGCACCTAAAACTCTAGCCTTATACTCACTAAGACTTTCGTATTTGGCAATCTTTTCATTGATGTCAATTTCATCATAATGATCACGAGTTTCTAAAAGCTTATCTATTGATGCATTAAGACGCTTTAAGTCTCGCTCTTTATCATTAAAATCAGCCACCATTTCAGCGTGTTCTTGCTGATAGTCATAAGTTAAAGACTTTAAAATCTCATTATTTTTAGCAAAAAGATCTTTTTCTTTAGATAAAGCATCTTTAATTTCAACTTGACGCTCTTTGGCATTATCAATGCAAAATAAGGCCTGACCTACAGCCTCATCAAGTTTATTTTTAAACTCTAAAGATCTACGTAAACGTCTTTCTTCTTTTTTAACATCTAAAATAGCTTTTAAAGTATTAACTTGAACGCTTTTTTCGTCTACAGCCGGCACATCAATATGAATAGTATCGCCTAAATAACTATCCACAAGCATGGTCTTTAACTGATCTAACATACGATTATTGCGAATCATAATCGAAGTTAAAGCTCCAATATGCTGCATTTCCTCTTTAGGAGCACACAGAGAAAAACGGCTAGCCTCAGCTGCCATCATCTGTCTATTTTTTAAAATACGACTGCGACCATTTTGAATAATGCTGCGATAATCAATAGTTGAATTTAACTGCGCACTCACAAAAAAATGCTTGGCGACATAAGATTTTAGCCAAGCGCGGGTATCATTTAACTTATGATGTTCCTCCATACTTTCCTTTGAAAATAAGTCAGAGGCTTTGGCATCCACAAATCGATAGTAAAGTACATTTGCCGCACTATATAAAAGAGCACAACGATGCTCATTAAAATGCATGTACTCAAAGCAAATCATAGAACTTAGATGCGGTAAATAATACTGAACAAAAGATAATTTACCAGCTTCTCTTGAGACTACAGTATTAGGCTCTGCACCATAAAAAATAGGAATTAAACTTAAAAGAGAGGTCTTACCAGCACCATTACCGCCGGTATTATTAGTATTACCTTGACAATTAACCTCAACAAAATGGCCTTGGAAAAATGAGTCAAATAAATAAATTTTAAGTAAACCTGAAACTTTCTTTGAACCAATATCTTGATTTAATTCTGAATTTTTCTCTAAATTTTGTGCCTGTTCACTCATAAAAAAATCCGGTTTAATAAAAGAATTTAAGTTTTTTACCTTAAATTCTCCATACAAAACATGTACAAGAACTTAAAGTAAAAAAACCTATTTATATTTTCTCTTCATAAGTAAATTTCATATTAAAACCCCGTTATCAGTCAATGTGATCAATAACGGGGTTCATACTATTTTAATGCGGCTTTTTGTTTATTTATAAACTAAATTAGCCTACGAATACACGGGCATTGCGGAATAAACGTACCCATGGGCTATCCTCACGCCAATCGTCAGGATGCCAAGAGTTGCAAATTGCACGCATTACACGCTCAGGATGAGGCATCATAACAGTGAAGCGACCATCTGGAGTTGTTACAGCGGTGATACCCTCAGGAGAACCATTAGGGTTCATAGGATAAACCTCAGTAGGTTTACCATTATGATCAATATAACGGCAAGCTACTAAGTTAGCAACCTTTAATGCCTGTAACTGTTCTTTAGAGGCAAACTCGGCTCGACCTTCACCGTGAGATACGACGATAGGCATCATAGAACCTTGCATACCGTTAAAGAGGATAGATGGGCTGTTGGTTACCTCAACTTCAACAAAGCGGGCTTCAAAGCGCTCAGATCTGTTAGTTACAAAGCGTGGCCAATTCTCAGCACCTGGAATTAAGCTACTTAAAGTAGACATCATCTGGCAACCGTTGCAAACACCTAAAGCGAAGGTGTCTTTACGATTAAAGAAGGCACCGAACTCATCGTAAGCTCTGCTGTTGAAGAGAATGGACTTAGCCCAACCTTCACCTGCACCTAAAACGTCGCCGTAAGAGAAGCCACCGCAAGCGGCAAAGCCCTTGAAGTCAGCTAAGTTTACATTGCCATTTAAGATGTCACTCATGTGAACGTCAATGCAGTTAAAGCCGGCACGATTGAAGGCTGCTGCCATCTCGCTTTGAGAGTTAACCCCCTGCTCACGTAAGATTGCAATCTTAGGACTTACACCACGAGAGATGAATGGAGCTGCTACATCCTCATTGAGATCATAGCTTAAGTTTACAAATAAGCCCTTATCATCAGACTCATTCTTAGACTCAAATTCTTCAGTTGCGCACTTAGGATTGTCACGTAACTTCTGCATCTGGTAAGTAGTCTCAGCCCAAATGGTTCTGAAGTGGCTACGTGGCTGGTTGATAACATCAGCACCGTCACGAGTAAAGACGATACGATCATCATCTCTTAAAGTACCGATGACGAAGGAGCAATTTGCAAGACCATGACCTGAGAGGATATTTAATACAGTCTCAACGTTCTCGGTTGCAACTTGAACTACAACACCAGGCTCCTCAGAGAAGAGAACACCTAAGTTAGAATCGCCTAAAACGTCCATGTGGACATCAACACCAGTGTGACCGGCAAAAGCCATCTCACAGACGGTAGTGAATAAACCACCATCAGAGATATCGTGGTAGGCTAAGAGTAAATCCTTACGATTTAAGAACTGAATAGCATCAAATAAGCCCTTAAGTCTTACTGGATGATCTAAGTCAGCGCAACGATTACCTAACTGACGATAAACCTGAGCTAAAGCAGAACCGCCTAAACGATTTTGTCTCTCACCTAAGTTTACATAAATTAAAGAAGTCTGGCCCTTATCAGTACGTAACTGTGGAGTTAAGGTACGTCTTACATCCTCAACACGAGCAAATGCAGTTACGATTAAGGACATAGGAGCGGTTACAGTACGGGTCTTACCATCTTGTTCCCAAGTGGTCTTCATGGACATAGAGTCCTTACCAACTGGAACGGTAATACCAAGCTCAGGACAAATTTCCATACCTAAGGTACGAACAGCCTCATATAAACCAGCATCCTCACCTGGGTGACCATTTGGAGCCATCCAGTTTGCTGAAAGCTTAACGCGGTTTAATTCACCAATATCAGCAGCTGCAATATTAGTTACAGCCTCAGCTACTGCTAAACGTACGGATGCTGCATGATTTAAAAGAGCTACTGGAGTACGCTCACCCATAGCACCAGCTTCGCCGTGGTAGCTATCGTAAGAGGCTGCAGTTACTGCAACGTCAGATACAGGAACCTGCCATGGACCTACCATCTGATCACGGGCAACAGAACCGGTAACAGAACGGTCACCAATGGTAATTAAGAAGGTCTTTTCTGCAACAGAAGGCAAACGTAATACACGCTCGCAAGCGTCTAATACATCAATACCCTCAGCATTAAACTCACGAGAGTTCTGCTTTAAGGTCTTAACTTGCTTAAATACGCGTGGAGGTTTGCCTAAGAGAATATCTAAAGGCAGATCGATTGGCTTATTACCAAAATATGGATCCTCTAAAACTACACGACGCTCTGAAGTTGCCTCACCAATTACAGCATACTGAGCACGCTCACGCTTACAGAAGGCCTCGAATACATCAAATCTCTCAGGCATTACAGCTAATACATAACGCTCTTGAGACTCGTTACACCAAATCTGTAAAGGAGACATACCAGGCTCATCATTAGGAATACGGCGCAGATCGAATCTACCACCAACGCCACCATCAGCAACAAGCTCAGGCATAGCATTTGAAAGTCCACCTGCACCTACGTCATGGATGAACATAATTGGGTTATTATCGCCAAGCTCCCAGCAAGCATCAATAACCTCTTGGCAGCGACGCTGCATCTCTGGGTTACCACGCTGTACAGAGGCAAAGTCTAAATCGGCAGAAGAGGCACCAGAGTTCATGGAGGAAGCTGCACCACCACCTAAACCGATGTTCATAGCAGGGCCACCTAAAACAATGAGCTTTGCACCTGGATCGATATGATCTTTGTGGATATGCTCACGACGGATGTTACCCCAACCACCGGCTAACATGATTGGCTTGTGATAACCACGAACCTCACGACCATTGAAGGACTCAACCTCTTCCTCATAAGTACGGAAGTAACCACAAAGGTTTGGACGACCAAACTCATTGTTGAAGCTTGCAGCACCTAATGGGCCTTCGATCATGATCTGTAAAGCAGAAGCTAAGCGATCAGGCTTACCAAAATCCTGCTCCCAAGGTCTTATTGCACCTGGAATGCGGAGGTTTGATACGGTAAAGCCACAAACACCAGCCTTTGGACGAGAACCGATACCAGTTGCACCTTCATCACGGATTTCACCACCTGAACCTGTAGCTGCACCAGGGAATGGAGAGATAGCGGTTGGATGGTTGTGGGTCTCAACCTTCATTAAAATAGGCATATCTTCTTCATGATATCCCCAAGAATGATCTGGATTTGGGAAGAAGCGACCGGCCTTAGAGCCTTCCATTACAGCAGCATTATCTTTGTAAGCTGATAATACATACTCAGGGTGGGTCTTGTAGGTGTTACGAATCATACCAAATAAGGATTCGTCTTGCTCTTTACCATCAATTTCCCACTTAGCGTTGAAAACCTTATGACGGCAGTGCTCAGAGTTCATCTGGGCGAACATGTACAGCTCAATATCAGTAGGATCACGACCTAAGTCCTTGAAGCTGTCCATTAAGTAATTCATCTCAGGCTCAGATAAAGCTAAACCTAAGTTTACATTAGCCTCACGTAATGCATCCATGCCACCTGTAGTTAAGGCAACAGTGTTGCAAGGCTTTGGAGTCTGTCTTTCAAATAAGGCAGCGCCCTCTTCGGAGCTCTTAAGAACACTCTCCATCATACGATCGTAAATATAAGAAGAAATAATTTCACGATCTTTTAAGGAGAAGGCAGAGCCATCTTCATTTTGAATGTGCCAGGCGATACCGCGCTCTACACGACGGATCTTAGTTAAGCCACAGTTATGGGCAATATCAGTTGCTTTAGAGGCCCAAGGAGAAATGGTACCGATACGCGGTACAACAAAGAATAATTCTCCATCCTCATTTACAGTCTCAGAAATTGGGCCATAGCTTAAGATTTTTTCTAATACAGACTTTTCTTCAGAAGTTAAATCACCTTCAGCATCAATTAGATGAACATAATTTGCACTGATAGATTTAATCTTAAGGCCTTCAGAGTCAAAGGCTTGAAGCAATTTTTCAATTCGGAACGATGAAACGGCCGATGAACCACGCATGATAATCATAGATTGGAATCCTGCTCATTCAATGAAAATATGAAAGGAGTGCCGAACTCGGCGAGAATGCTGTTATTTTAACATAAATGAGAACTAAGCATGCCATTTAAGCTTAGGTTTACACGAAAGGAGACTAAGCAAGGCCTTAAAATTTAAACAAATTCCATTTTTTTATGTAATTTTGAAACTTTTTCTACAAAAATTTTTGCAAATACCTACAAAAAATTTCCTTAATTAAGAAAAAAGTTTAAACTTTAGTAACTTTTACATGGTTAGTTGCCGGTATCTTTAAAATTTAATTTTCGTTTTGCTTAAATTTAAAATTCCAGCAGGATAATGACCCTCAATCAAAAAAAAGACTCCGCATAATTTGCTATACTGATTGGGACTTAAAGGAGCATACACACAATGAAACGTTCAGCATCAAAATTAAAAACCCATAATGCCGTAAATAGAACTCGTAGACGTCGTTTTTTTATGAAAACTGCTAAGACCCGTTTGCAGTCAAGACGTGAAGTTTTCTTTATTCAAGAAAGTGAATAAATTTCTTTTTTAGATTTTAGCGCTTACCCTTTTATAAAAAACTTATTAGATAAAATGCCGGCATCATGATAAAAAAGTCTGATGCCTTATTTATAAATAATATAATCGAGTAGGAGGAGATTTCTCTCACTCCTCTCGCAACACCGTACGTGCCGTTCGGCATACGGCGTTTCCCATACGATAGAAGGTTAG
>Freddie_p2__coassemble_2289_pt1 | contig 13544 bp, 13 predicted proteins | sample Freddie_p2__metabat2_high_PE_038 | metagenome-assembled genome bin Freddie_p2 | reverse complement strand
CCAATCTAACAGAGGAGCTTAAATCAAGATGTTCCCCTGAGACTTCTGTACTCGTAGAAAGCTTGTCTTTTATGCTCAATATGATGCTTAAAATGCAACAAGCATCACTATCAGAACAGTTAGAAAATCAGACAAAGCAGTTAGAAGCTCAAATTAAATTAAATGAACGCCTTGTAGCAACTATAGAAGATTTGCAACTTACCATAAAAGACTTGAAACGGCAGTTAGGACAAAATTCTAAGAATAGCTCTAAACCGCCATCAAAAGATGATTTTAACAAACCTTCAAGAAATAAAAGCCTTAGAGAAAAAACAGGAAAAAAGACCGGTGGACAAAAGGGCCACAAAGGCATCAGTATGAGCATTCCTCATGATGCTGATGAGGTAAAAAAACATATTCCAAATAAGTGTAAGTTTTGTCCAAACTTAAGTAACTGCATATCCTTTGGCAATGTATTTGCATGTGGTGAGTCAAGATATGTGGTGAGTCAAGATATGTGGTAGAGGCTATTTTGGTTAATGGTTCTGAGTAGTTACAAATAATTTATGTTTTGATAATTATTTGTACGAACATCAATTTCTCTTGCCTTTATTAAAAGTTGACATCAGAATGAGTGAAATTCTTGATACAAGGAGAAAACAGCAATGCCTGAACTACCTGAAGTTGAAGTTACTCGTCGCGGTATCTCAAAAGTTCTTTTAAATGCCAGAATAAAAAAAGTTGTGCATGATGATAAGAAGCTGCGTGAGCCTTATTCACCTATGATGAATCAACTTGAAGGAAGTTTTGTTAAAGCTGTTAATAGAAGAGCTAAATACATAATTGTTTATACAGATAAAGGCTCTTTAATTATTCATTTGGGAATGTCGGGCCATTTACATATTTCTGAAGATGAAAAATTAGCTTTGCACGATCATTTTGAACTTGTTTTGGATAACGGCAAAAATGTGATTTTAAATGATACGCGCCGCTTTGGTTTAGTCCTTTATATTCCAAAAGATCAAGATCCGCTTTTAGATCAACATTTGGTTAATTTAGGTCCTGAGCCTTTTTCTGATGATTTTTCTGCAGAGTATTTAAAAGATAAGCTTTCTCATAAAAAGAAAACTGTAAAACAGGCTTTGATGGAAGCTGAAATTGTTGTTGGTATAGGCAATATTTACGCAAGCGAGATTTTATTTGCTTGTAAAATACTCCCTACTCGTTTGGCTAATACTATTACATTAGAAGAGTGCTCTAATCTTGTAAAAGAAACGCGTCGAATTCTGCATGAGTCTATTTGTAGCGGCGGCACTACTATTAGAGATTTTGAAGGCGCTGATGGCGAGAAGGGCTACTTTGTACAAAATTTATTTGTATATGGTCATAGAGGCGAGCCTTGTAAGATATGTAAAACCCCAATTGAGCTTGTGACATTAGGACAAAGATCAACTTATTATTGTCCTAAATGTCAAAAATAATGAACATTTAAAATATTAAAAATTTTTTAATTCAGCATACTTGGCAACACAAGGTGGCACAAATTTACTTACATCACCTTTATGTGTGATTACATCACGAACAAGAGTTGAAGAAATGTAAGCAACGGAGCCTTCTGTCGGGAGCATAACAATCTCCATTTCTGGCATAAGAGCTCTGTACATACCAGCAAGCTGCATTTCGTAATCATAATCAACAACTGTACGAATGCCTCTAACAAGTATATCAGCTTGATTTTCCTTTAAAAAGTCTACCAACATTCCTTTAAAAGCTTTAGCTGTTACATTTTTTTGTTCTGAGCATACTTTTTGAACTAAAGAGATTCTCTCTTCTAATGAAAAGAGAGTATGTTTATTTGGACTTTCTGCTACAGCAACCAAAACTTTTGAAAAAATCCGAGAGGCTCTTTTAATAATATCTAAATGGCCTAAAGTAATTGGATCAAAAGTACCAGGAAATACAGCTAAAGTTTCTATCATAAAAAAATCCCAAGAAGATTATGTACAAAATTATGAGGATGATTTTAGTCATCCTCATTTAATTTGTAATTCAGTTTTAGTCTAGATATTTTTCACAAGCTTTATCGAATGCATCGATAACAGTTTCACTGTCTATAAGCTTCATCGCGTTAGGATCTTTTACACGATAACGCCATGATATATTTTGTCCACGACACTCTTTAGAAGCACATTCGTTATAAACAGAGACCCATAAATCAGGATAATTCCATGCACCAACTCGTTTAGGGTTGTGTATAGCAAATAAACCGATTACAGGAATACTTAGAGCAGAAGCCAAATGCATTGCTGCGCTGTCAGGAGATAGGACTAATGAAGACAGAGAAATTACAGCAGCAAGTTGTCTAAGAGTGGTTTTACCACATAAATTTAAGCAGTTATTGCCTATTTCCAAAGCAATCTGGGCACATAAATCTAATTCAGATTCTTTTTTACTGCCAACAAGAACGACCTTAAAGCCTTCTTCAATAGCATGTTTGGCAACATCTACATAACCTGATAAGGTCCAATTTTTGTCTTGTTTTGCAGAGCATGGAGATATAGTGAAAATTTTATCTTCTTTAAATTCGTTTTTATATGGCAGAAGTTCTGCATCGTCTAAATCAAAATCCCAAGAAGGTCTTAAATCATCAAATCCTACAAATTCTGTAAAAGCCATAAATCCTGCTAAAACATGAGGATTACTTGGGGATGGAACTTTTTTATCAATAAATAAGAATTGACCTTCACGAGATCTTTCGCTGTCATAGCCTAATTTTGTTTTTGCTTTAATATCACCTAAGCAAAGAGAGGCTTTTATTGATGTTTGTAAAGCAAAAACATAGTCAAATTCTTGATTATGTAGTTCTTTTTTTAGTTGATGCTTTATTTTAAAAATATTATTTTTGGAAAAATCTAAAGATAACATTGGTACTAAATCCTCGCCTCTGGAATTTCTAAATAAGGGCGCGAATCTACTATCAATAATCCATAAGGTTTTTAAGTCTGGTTTTTCGTTAATTAAGGCGTTTATAAGTCCAAATGTATTTATACAATCACCAAGAGCTGAAAGTCTTAAAATACAAATGGATTTGATTTTTCGGGGGTTCATAGTTTGCTCTGCAATTACAATTTAATTGCGATTAAAAGGACCTGTGAAATGAAAAAAAAGATGATTAGTAGGCTTAATTATATCTGAATAAAGTTAAAAATTTTTTATTTATTCTTTCTTTTTTGTTAATTGCGTATTTCTTTATAAAATAATTTTATAAGTTTTTATGGATTTTTGATGAATTATGGCTTCTCACATTAACTTTTTATATAGTAAAGAGCAGGAATTATCTAGTTTGACTAGTCTTTTTGATGAGTCTTGGATTTATAAATATTGTACAAATATAAAAAAAAGAGGCGGTAGAGGCTCAACTTTATTATTTACACATCCAAATGGACAAGGATGTGTCTTGCGTCATTATTTTAGAGGCGGGTTTATTGGAAAAATAATTAAAGATATTTTTTTCCTATTTGAGAAGCATGCTCACCGTTCTTTTGATGAATATAATCTTCTTTTATGGATGCGTTCTAATGGTTTACAAGTCCCAAAACCAATCATAGCAAGAGAGCAAAAATATTTTGGGTTTTTAAAGCAAGATATTGTTATTGAAGAAATTTTTGGTAGCAATGATTTGGCTCATATAATTGATAAAAGGCCTTTGACAGATCTTGAGCTTAAAAATATCGGTCTTTCGATAAAAAAAATGTTTGATTTAGGCGTAGATCATACAGACCTTAATATTCGTAATATTCTTTTAGATGATAAGGGACTTGTTTATTTAATCGATTTTGATAAATGTTTTAGATGTGAACTTTCTTTAAAGAGAAAACAGGAGATTTTAGAGCGTCTTTTAAGATCTTTTAATAAAGAAATGTTAATAAAAAAACAAAAGATATTTTTTGATGAAAAGTCTTTTGAGATTTTACGCCAGACAGCATTATCTGCATAATGATTTTGTAGTAGTATTGGAAGAGACATTAAAAACTTTGATTAAAAGAGTGAAAAAACAATGAATAAACAAGAAAGCAGTACTAAAAGAGTTTTGGTTATTGTTGACCATCCTTCATTTGATTCATCTGTAATCAATAGACGTTGGGTCGACGAGTTAAGACGTTATCCTGATGAGTTTTTGGTTCACAATTTACAAAGCTCATATCCTTCTGGAACTATTGACGCTGTTATGGAGCATTCTCTTATTGAGAATACTGATACTATAGTGTTCCAGTTCCCTTTATATTGGTATTTTTGCCCTCCTCGTACTAAGCAATGGCTTGATAAAGTTTTAACTAGAGATTGGGCTTTTGGAAAGAATTTTAAGCTTGCAGGAAAAAATATCGGCCTTGCAGTTACATGTGGCAGTGACGAAGCTGCATATACCAATGAAGGCCGTCATCATTGTTCTATTAGAAATTATTTATTACCAATAGAACATGCTTTTGAAATGTGTAATTCTCCGCTTAAAGGTATTTATGCTTTTTACGGAGCTGCAAATAAAAATATTGCTACTGTAGAAAATATTGCAGCAAGTGCTGCAGGTTATGTGGAGTTTTTAAGAAATTTAAGAGGTTAACTTATTGTTATTTAACATCTTTTTTAACTTCATTTAATATTTTTATAGTACTGCCTCTACCTAATTTTAAGATCTGCAGAGCCTTTTTACCTGCATAATCAAGTTTCTCTTGGTTATTTAGAAGGCTTATGCAGGTTTTTTCAAATTGTTCTGTATCTTTTACAGCAAAAGCCCCACCATCTTTTATTAGTCTTTCAAATTGTTCTTTAAAGTTGTGAAAGTCAGGTCCTGTTAATACAGGTAAAGCATAAAAGGCTGGCTCTAAGGGGTTATGACCACCAATATTTACAAAGCTACCACCCATAAAGACTAAATCGCTTAATCCAAAGTAAAAGCTCATCTCTCCCATCGTATCGCCAATAATTACATCGTTATTTTGAAAATTATCGTTTGAGGTGATAGTGCTTTTGCATATGTATTTAAAAGATGTTTTTTTAAGTTCCTTTAAAAGAGCTTCGGTATCAGATTTATGTCTTGGAACTACTAATAACTTAAAATCTGGGATAGTTTTTTTTATGCGTGAAAAGACTTCCAGGCATATTCCCTCTTCTCCCTCATGCGTACTGGCACAACATAAAACCTGACCTTTTATTTGGTTTTTAATATCTTTGGCTTTATTAAAAAGTTCAAAACTTAAATTTAGGTCGTATTTTATATTGCCTGCAACAATTACTTTGTCACTATCAACACCTATGCGTTTAAATCTATCGCTGTCTTCTTTAGATACACATATAACTTTATGTAAAGCAGAAGCAATAACGTCTTTTACGATCTTTAAATTTTTTTCGTATTTAAGACAATTTTTTTCTTGCATGCGTCCATTGATGATAATTACGCGGCAATTATATTTTTTTGCATACTGTAGCATATTAGGCCAAAGCTCAGTATCCACGATAAATAAAATCTCAGGATGAAAGTTTTTATAAAATCTTCTTATAGCGCAAGGGCTATCAAGGGGCATAAAAACAGTATTAGCAGCTCTTATAGAACGAGCTGCTTGCGCCCCAGTTGTGGTCATAGTTGTTATTAATAAGTTTTTTTGTGGATAAAGCTCGCTAAATTTATTTATTAAAGGCTTTAAAGAGTTTATTTCTCCAACACTTGCTCCATGGAACCATATACATGAATCGAACTCATAAGGATAAAAGCCTAATAGTTCAAACACTTGCTTTCCATAAGGAGGATCGCGTCTTTTTTTATAGCAAAGGAATGCCACAAAAAAAGGCGCTGTAAGCATGGTTATAATTTTGTAGCAGATAAGAATTATTTTTGATGATAAGTGCATTATCTTTGCCTAAATTTAATTGTTCTTTTGCAAAAGTGTTGATAAAGCTGACCATACTTTATTTGCAGAAATTTGTTTTAAACATTTGTAGTGGCCATATTGGCAAGTTCTTTTAAAACAAGGGTGGCAAGGCATATCAGATTCAATGCATATTGCTTTATCAGAGAGCGGCGGTGTGTATGCTGTAGAAGTTGAGCCAAATATACAAATTTGTGGGATATTTGCAGCTGCAACAGTATGCATCATTCCAGAGTCATTGCAAACGGCAGCTTTGCAAGCACCAACTAAATCCAAGGCCTCAGTAAGGTTTGTTTCCCCTGCAATATCATAAAAAAAATCCTTTAAACTAGGATCAATATGATTAGATATAGCCATCACTGTTTCTTTATCTTTTTGAGTACCTAAAGCTAAAACAGCGCCGCCATTTTTAATCCATTTATTGCTAATTTCAGCGAAATTCTCAACAGGCCATAATTTTGCAGGGCCATAGTTTGCACCACAACCTAAAGCTAAAAGAGGTTTATCAAGTGAGATGTTGAGTTTTATTAAGAGCTCTTGTGATGGTGGAATAGTGTTTAAAGATGGGTAATCAAATTTAGGAAGATCTTTTGCTTTTTTAACTTCGTTTTTATTGAATGCTAAAGCAACATATCGCTCCACCATTCTAGGAAAATCTTCTTTATTAGTGCGGATATTATTAATTAAGAAATATCTTGATTCGCCTTTAAAACCACGGCGGTCTTTAATATGTGCAAAAAAAGCGATAAGAGCTGATTTTAAGGAATTTGGCAGTATATATACACTATCGTAATGATTTTTTTTTAAGATTTTTCCTTCACTTAAACGCTTTTTAAAGTTGAATTCACCATGAGAGAATGGATTTACAATGATATTGTCAACTTCATTCATGCGCTTTAAAACAGGAATCGAATAAGCTGGAGCATATACATCAATAGAACAATCTTTATCTTGTTTTTTAAGTATCTTTAAAAGACTTTGAGACATGATAATGTCGCCAAGCCATGAAGGAGCAATAATTAGATTTTTATGCACTTTTATTTCTCACTTATATAAATTTGGTCTTTTTTAGACACAAAATGTATGAGATGTAATTTAACAATCAATTGAAAAAGGAGTTTATTGGCCTTATCTTAAAGTTAAGCTTTGATTGTTTTTTATTAAGGTTTTATCGCTTATTTAATAATAAAATGAAATATAAATTTCATTTTATCTTAATTTGTAAATATGAGATAGCTAATCTAAAATTTTCACGGTTTAGTTTAGATATTTATTTATAAATTTATTAAGCCTACAGGTGTCTTATATAGGAATAGATAGAGACTACTGTAAATTAAAGATTATTTTTAAGACTATTTAATAGTTAAAAGAGAATGCCTTATTTTTGTTAAGGCGTCAGTTTTAGAATTTATTTATTATTTAAGGGACAATATTATGATTATTGTTACTGGTGGAGCTGGTTTTATTGGCTCAAACATTGTCAAACATTTAAATGACAAAGGCATTAAAGACATTTTAGTAGTTGACCATTTAAAAGAAGGTCACAAATTTTCAAATTTAGCAGATCTTGATATTGCAGATTATATGGATAGAGCTGATTTCTTAGCTTTAATTGAGAATGAAGTTTTATTTAATGCTCGTTTTGGTAGCCGTAATATTGAAGCTATTTTCCATGAAGGCGCATGCTCCTCTACTACAGAGTGGGATGGCCAATATATTATGAAAAATAACTACGAGTACACTGTAAAGTTATTTGAGTTTGCAACCGCGCATCGTATCCCATTTATGTATGCCTCTTCTGCTTCAACCTATGGTGGTGGCGATGTGTATGTTGAAGGTCGAGAAAATGAGTGTCCTTTAAATGTTTATGGTTATTCAAAGTTTCTCTTTGATGAGTATGTTCGTCGTCGCTTACCTTATCTTAAATCTCAAGTTGTAGGTTTACGTTATTTTAACGTCTATGGCCCAAGAGAAAGTCACAAGGGGACTATGGCAAGCGTAGCTTTCCATCTTAATAATCAAATGTTAAGAGGCGAAAATCCTAAATTATTTGAAGGCTGCGATGGCTATGAAAATGGTGGTCAAATGCGTGACTTCGTCTATGTGGGTGATGTCGCTGACGTAAATATTTGGTTCTGGGAACATAAAGGTCCGTCTGGAATTTATAATTGCGGTACTGGTAGAGCAGAGCCTTTTTCAAATATTGCCAAAGCCGTTATTAAATATTTTGGTAAGGGCGAAATTGAATTTATTCCATTCCCTGAACATTTAAAGGGCCACTATCAGTCTTTTACTCAAGCTGATTTAACTAAATTAAGAGCAGCAGGTTGTGACATTAAATTTAAAACTGTTGCCGAAGGTGTTAGTGAATATTTAAGTTGGCTGAATAAGAAATAGTGGCAGATTTTATTTATGAAATATGCCTGCTGCCAAGGCCGCAGGCATTAACTTTTAGTGATTATTTAAATTTAAAAGGAATCTCAGCTCAAGCGAAAGCATCTTCAGGTGCTTTGTGGGTTGTATGCGTAAGTTCAAGTGATGATGTTTATAAGGCAAAATTGGAATTTGCTCAATATGTGCAAGAGCCTTTTGCTAAGAAATATACAGACGCATCATGGAAATTAGGCAAAAGAGTAAAAGCTCAAAAAGAAATTAAATCAAGATTATTCAATACACTATCTTGGGATCCTTTTTCTTTAACATCTATTATAGAAATCATTTGTGTAGTCTTTTTTATAGGACAGATGCTCTTTGAAAGACAGATGTTGGAGCTTTTTTCTTTGACTCAATTTATACATTTAAATGAGCCTTGGAATCTTTATAGATTATTTACTCCCTGCTTTTTGCATTTTGGTATTACCCATATTGCTTTCAATTTAGTTATGTGGGAAGCCTTAGCAAGACCAATTGAAAGATATTTTGGTAAAAAGCGTTTATTTGCATTAGTTGTGGGTGTCGCTATTTTAAGTAATATCTTGCAGTTGGTATTTTTAGAACCTAATACAATTTTTGGTGGATTATCTGGAGTCGTTTATGGTGTTATAGGTTATGCAGGAGTTTTATCTTTGCAAAAACGCTTAGCGTTGAACTTGGTACCACCAGGACTTTTAGCTGTGAGTGCTATTTTTATAGTTTTAGGTTTCCTAATGGCTGATGGCATTTCAAATTTCTGTCATTTAGGTGGACTTCTTGCAGGAATGCTTTTAGGCTTTTACGACTACACTCATATAGATAAAATCGTAAAAAAGTAATTATTAAAATAAAACCCCGTTTAAATATAACTTTAAACGGGGCCTATTTATATTAAAGACTTATTACTTTAATTTGACTAAGCACTTACCAGTCATTTCTTTAGGTACTTCCATACCGATTAAGGTAAGGATGGTTGGAGCTAAGTCGCAAAGACGGCCATCTTTTGCCATCTCAGCATTTCTACCAACATAGATTAAAGGTACTGGTAAATTTGTGTGAGCGGTGTAAGGCTGACCTGTGGTCATATCCTTCATTCTCTCGCAGTTACCGTGATCGGCGGTGATGAGGCATTCGCCATCAACTTTCTGTAAGGATTCAACAACACGACCTATGCAGTGATCAACAGCTTCAACAGCCTTAACAGCAGCGTCAAATACGCCAGTGTGACCAACCATATCACCGTTAGGATAGTTACAGATGATAACGTCGTACTTGCAAGACTCGATAGCAGCACAAAGTTTATCAGTTAATTCCTGAGAGCTCATTTCAGGCTGTAAGTCGTAGGTTGCAACTTTAGGGCTGTGAACTAAGATGCGATCCTCACCTTCATAAACAGTCTCAACACCACCATTCATAAAGAAGGTTACGTGAGCATACTTCTCAGTTTCAGAAATACGTAACTGAGTCTTGCCGTGAGAAGATAGCCACTCACCTAAGGTATTGTGTAAGTCCTCAGGTGGGAAGGCACAAACAGTGTTAATGTCAGCTGCATACTGAGTTAACATTACAAAGTCGCTTAATTTAACTTTTACATTGCGCTTAAAGCCTGAGAAGTTTGCATCATCGTTAACAAAAGCACGAGTGATTTGACGGGCGCGGTCAGCACGGAAGTTCATGAAAATTAAGCTATCACCATCAACTAAAGGAGCAGGCTCGCCAACAACAGAGGCTTTAACGAACTCATCGTTTTCATCACGAGCATAAGCTGCGTCTAAGGCATCCTTTGCAGTAGCAAATGGAGCAAACTCACTCTTAGCTTCAGTTAAGAGGTCATAAGCTTGCTGAACACGATCCCAACGATTGTCACGGTCCATTGCAAAGTAACGACCAATAATAGAAGCAAAACGGCCGACACCTAATTCAGCGAAAACTTTCTCAAAGGTTTCAATGAAGCCATGAGCTGAACGAGGAGGAACATCACGACCATCTAAGAATGGATGGAAGTAGATCTTCTTGGCGCCACGCTGTGCGGCAAGCTTGATCATTGCAATGATGTGATCTTGATGGCTGTGAACACCGCCATCAGACATAAGTCCCATGATGTGAACAGCTTTGTCAGCAGCAACGGCTTTATCAACAGCTTCGCATAAGACTTTGTTAGAGAAGAAGTCACCATCAGCGATGGATTTACCAATACGAGTTAATTCTTGGTATACAACACGGCCAGCACCGATATTGGTATGACCTACTTCAGAGTTTCCCATCTGGCCATCAGGCAGACCGACATAAATACCAGAAGCCTGAATATCAGCATGGGCATATTTAGCAGTTAAAGCATCTAAATTAGGAGTCTTTGCAGCCTCAACAGCATTGAATTCTTTTACCGGATTATCGCCCCAACCATCCATGATGATAAGAGCAAAAGGTTTTTTATTGGCCATTTGTTTTATCTCGCTTAAAGTTAAATCATCTGCACATATTTTAACGTGTTTATAGACAAAACGTAATCAACATCTTATTAAGAGTGATTATTTAGCAAAATTTACAGAAACTTAAACATTAATAATTATAAATTTTCTTTTCATAGTATATTTTGCCCTTTTGAAAAGTGATCGCTTTAATATTTTTTGCCAAATTTATTTAGATCTTCTAATGAAAATATCTAAATGACCGCAAGTCTTTATCCTTTATGCTAAAATCTCAAACAGTTTTTTATATGTATGAGGTATGTCTTTTTGTTTAATAAAAACTAAAAGGCGGCTAAAACATATCAATGGTGGGCTCACCTGAAACTTGTTTGAGGCATAAAAATGTCTTGAGCTTGAATCTAAGACTTTTTTGTTTTTGGATAGAGTCAATTTGCAAAAAGCGCAAAATTATTTATTTATAAATAAATAAGCGCATTTATTTTTTTTGAGGTGTTCTCGTGGGAGATTTATTCTCTGCTGAAAGCATGGCCGAATATAGTGCCTTTGCAAGTCGTCATTTATTTATGATTGGAATTTGGGTTGTAGCTTTAGTAGCTGTTATTTTTGTTCAAATTAAAATTTGGACAGCAAATATTAAAAAGCTTACAGCAAGTGTAGCCTCTTTCCGTGTTAATCATGAAGACGGTGTATTTGTAGATGTGCGTCAGGCCGCAATTTTCTCAAAAGGTCACATTGCAGGTGCATTAAATATTACTGCTGCTGAAATTAAAAGTGGTAAATTACAGCGTATAGAAAATGCGCGTGAAAAACCAGTCGTTTTAGTTGGTAAAGACAAGTTCGATACTGATACTTTCAATTGTGCAAGAATTCTTAAAAAGAATGGTTACAAACAGGTATATACCCTTGAAGGTGGTATAAACCAATGGGCAATTGATAATTTACCTCTTACAACTAAAAGATAATTTTTTTATAAGGAAATCTTGAGATGTCAGATACTAATAATCAACAGGCTCCGGAGCAGCAAAAGCAGCCACAGTTTGAAATCTTACGCATTTATGCTAAAGATTGCTCTTTAGAGACCCCAAATAGTCCAGCTATGTTTAGCACTCAGTGGAAACCAAAAATTAATATTGAGTTTGATGCTAAACCAAATCATGTTAGTGAGGATCAGTTTGAGGTTGATATGCGAGTAACTGTTACTTGCACCAACGACGATAAGACTGCCTTTATTTGTGAAGTTCACCAAGCTGGTTTATTCTTATTACGTAATTTGGGCCCAGATGCAGCTGAGTATTTATTATCTGCAACTGCCCCTAATATTCTTTTCCCTTATGCTCGTGAGCATATTTCTTCTATGATCGCTCGTACTTCTTTCCCTGTATTAAATCTGCGTCCGATCAACTTTGAAGCTTTATATCGTGCACGTAAGCTTGAACAAGCTCAAAAAGAGCAGAAAGCTGCAGCAGAGAAGCCACAGGCCTAAGAGTATTTAGGCATATGACTGACTGCAAAAGTGCTTTATGCGTCATAGGTGCCGGTTCTTACGGCACCTCTTTGGCAGTCTCTGTCGCCTCTAAAGGGCTGAATGTAACGCTTTGGGATAGAAAACCTGAGCGTGTTTTACATATGCAAAAAGAAGGCGAAAATCGTTTTTATTTGCCTGGTATAAAATTTCCTAAAACTTTAAAGCTCACCTCAAATTTGTCGGAAGCTTTGAAAGACTCTACAACTATTTTATTAGTGGTACCAAGTCATACTTTTAAGGATATTTTAAAACAGATTCTGCCCTTTCTTACCCCAAAACACCGTTTAGCCTGGGCTACAAAAGGATTAGATAGAGATAGCGGCGAGCTTTTAAGCGTAGCTGCATCAGAAGTAATTCCTTTTAATATGCCAATGGCTGCATTATCAGGCCCTACTTTTGCTCGAGAATTAGCTTTAGGATTACCTACAGCTATTGCTGTTGCTGGAACTGATGCTGAGTTTATTTCTGAGTTATGCAACTTGATGCATACACCAACTTTTAGGATATATGAATGTCCTGATTTTATTGGTTTGCAATTAGGTGGAGCTATAAAAAATGTTATAGCTATAGCTGCAGGTTTATCTGATGGTTTAGGTTATGGTGCGAATGCGCGTACAGCTTTAATCACCAGAGGCTTGGCGGAAATGATTCGTTTAGGAGTTAGCTTAGGTGCAACTGAACGGGGGTTTATGGGCCTTTCTGGTTTGGGCGATCTAATTTTAACTTGTACTGATAATCAGTCTAGAAACAGACGATTTGGTGTTATGTTAGGTCAAGGGTTACAAGCGTCAGAGGCTTTGGAGAAAATTGGTCAGGTTGTGGAAGGTTATACAATGACTAAAACCTTGCATAAGCTTATATTAAGTATGGATATGGATTTACAGATGCCTATTTGTAGTGAGCTTTATGAGGTCTTGTATAATGGAAAATCTGGCTCTCAAGCTGCACATGATTTGTTAGCACGTTCTCTTAAAAGTGAATAACAAAGCCCAAAAAGTGCGTCAATTTAGTTATCTAGGTTGACGCACCATGAAAGTCCAACACAAATGAGTTTGTCTCAGAGTAAGTTGGGCTTTTTATATTTCTTCGTAATAAAGGCCATCTAAAATAGGATCTAATTTATCAAGATCATTTTCTGCTTCTTGCTCATCCATAAGACCTGACAAAGGATCAAAACCTTGAGGAGTTGAACTTGGAAGAGGTATACCTAAAGCTCTAAAATAATGGTTCTTCGCCAAATCTGTGGCTAACTAAAATTTTATATCTAATTTTGTTATA
>Freddie_p2__coassemble_2277_pt1 | contig 13648 bp, 8 predicted proteins | sample Freddie_p2__metabat2_high_PE_038 | metagenome-assembled genome bin Freddie_p2 | reverse complement strand
GGTCAATTTTGTATATTATTTTCCAGGGATCCCACAGATTTGGCGATGAGCCAATCTTTTTTACAAAAAATCTTTATCTTCTGACTTTATCTTAAAGGACGATCTATCCATATTATTTATAGCCAAACGCGCCCCTAAGATTTTCTTTGATACAGTTTGATGTGCATGAATATCATCAACTGTATAAAGATTTTGATTCTTTCTATCAATAAAAACCCTAGCTACCTGATTTTTATGGTAGTGCTGTTTAAAGCCATAGCGTACGGCACCTGTAAAAAATCTAGGTCTCATAGAGCCTGACTCTTTGTATAAAACAGCGCTTTTGCGAATTTTCCAAGGATAAATGGATTTCATATCATCTAAGATCACAATGGCATAAGCTTCACAAGCTATAGCCTTTCTATCAGCTTTTAAGACGCGAGCTTTGTGGCTGTAGTAAGTAAGTCTTAGGATGTAATAGATAAGATATAAAGAAGTGGCGCTAATTAAAATTAAAAAGCGCCCATTTGGAAATACGCTTCCATGACCGGTAAATTTCAAAAGACATAAAAGCGTAAAGATGATAAATATAATGAAAAAAGATAAGCCTAAACCTTTGCGGCAAACAGTATCTACAATATTCACCGCAAAACGAATCCCAGCTTTCTGCAAATAAGACTGCAGATATACATTCGGAGGCAAATTGCGTTTAGGCATTTTTTTCCTTATCTTAGCAAGTCTTGACCTCAATCCAGAAGCGACGCTCTAAATCTAAGAATAACTTTTCAACATCTGAATCTTTCTTATATGTTGCTAAGGTTACCACAAAGATTGCAAGCGAGGACAAAATAAATCCTGGAACTAAAGAATAAAGACCAAAGAACTGACCTATCTCCCAAACTATAACAACGATAGCACCTACAACCATACCGGCAATAGCAGAGGCTAAGGTCATCTTTCTCCAGAATAAAGAGATTAAGATAACAGGTCCAAAGGAAGCGCCGAAACCTGCCCAGGCGTAAGATACAAGTTTTAAGACTCCAGAGTTTGGATCTAAGGCTATACCATAGGCAATTACAGCTACTAATAACAGCATGCCACGACCTACCCACACAAGCTCATTTTGAGAGGCATGAGGGCGAATAAAGCGGGCATAGAGATCGGCTGTTAAAGTAGTAGAAGCTACTAAAAGCTGACAGGATAAAGTACTCATTACTGCAGCTAAAATCGCAGATAATAAGATACCGGCAATCCATGGAGTAAATAAGGTCTGAGTTACAATAATGAAAATCTGCTCTGGATTTGAAATGTTAATCTCAGGGTGTTTTGCAGCAAAAGCAACACCATAGTAACCAACTAAAACAGCACCTAACAGACAGAAGATCATCCAAGTAATACTAATACGACGAGCACCACCCATACCACGCACGGTAGAGGCTGCCATAAAACGTACTAAGATATGAGGCTGACCCATATAGCCCAGGCCCCAACCTGCCAAAGAGATAAGACCTATTACGGAAGTTCCCTTTAACATATTACTCATATCAGGGCTCTTAGCTGCAACTAAAGCATTAGCCTCAGCAATGGAACCTACATCAGAGATGATAATGATAGGAGTAATAATTAAAGCAAAAATCATTAAAGCTGCTTGTACAGAATCAGTCCAACTTACAGCTAAGAAACCACCAATAAATACATATAAGATGGTAGAGAAAGCACCTATGAGTAAGGCATTTCTATAATCCATACCAAAGGTTTGCTCAAATAAACGCGCTCCTGAAACCATACCTGAGGCACAGTAAACAACGAAGAAAACTAAAATAATTACAGCTGATACTAAAGCTGTGATTCTCATTTTGTCCTTAAAACGGGCTGCTAAATAGTCAGGTAAAGTTAAAGCATCAGAGGCATTAGCGGTAAAAGAACGCAGACGTGCTGCCACAAACTTCCAGTTACACCACTGACCGCAAGTTAAACCAATAGCAATCCAGGCTTGGGAAATACCAGATACAAACAAAGCACCGGGCAGGCCCATTAACAGCCAACCTGACATATCAGAGGCACCTGCAGACAAACCGGTAACCAGCCTGCCTAAACGTCTGCCGCCTAAAACATAATCATTTAAAGATGAGGTAACGCGTGCGGCCATAATGCCAATAATCAGCATCAGGCAAATATAAACAATAAAAGTTGTAGTAGTAGTAAACATGGTCAATTATCAATAAAAAACAAAGTTTACACAGTTTAACAAAAAACCGTGCAGATTACATGTTCTAATCTGCACGGCTTAATCTGCTCTATTTTGAGGCTTATTTAAAAATAAACGCCAACTTTAGAGCATATTTTTCAAAAGACTCTTGTAACCGTCATTTAAAAGTGGGAAGAGGAAGCCTGACTTTGCGTTAAGATCTGCCTTTTCAATGTGTAAAATTGTAGCACAACGCTCTCTCTTCCACTGATTACGAGCTAAACGTGTGAAGTATTTAACCACAAAGCCATGTAAATCCTTTTTCTCAAAGGATGGGAACTCTGGGACTAAAACCTCAACAATATCCTCAGGCTTTAACATCTCTATTTGATGTAAATAGTGAATACGATCTAATACAACATATGGCATTAAATCGCGCTCATCAGTCTGACCTGGTTTTAATTCAGCAGTTGGTGCTTGAGAGGCAATATATGACATATCATCAATCTCAAGATGAGTCTTTTCGTCAATAGCCAAACCAAATTTAGCAATATGATCTAAGATCTTCAAGATGCGACTCTTTGAAATACCTCCTACAGGAGCAATACCGCCTGCAGTATCACCATCCATGGTGCAATAGCCTACGGTACCTTCAGATGCATTTGAGGTGGTGATTAAAAGTTTGTTATAACGATTGGCAATCATCCAAATACCCGGAGCTCTTACACGTGCCTGAATATTTTGCAAGGTCAAATCGTCTTTATCCCAAGATAAAGGATTATCAGGGGTAGTGGCGTTAATTAAGGCTGTATACCCTTTAACTAAATCAGCAATTGACCACTCATAATGAGTAGCACCTATATTATGAGCGACTTTGTATGCGGCAGTACGTGTAACTGATCCTGAAACTTCAGATCCTTGATAAACAGTAGTTAAGACCTGAGGCATCATCTTCTCTTTGATAAATCTCTCAGAACTACCTTTAATCTTTGGTACGTTAAAGCCTATCTTGGTCATTAAAGAGGCGTACTCTTCATAACCTAAATCCTCAAGGGCTGCTAATTGTGAATAGCACACACAGGCTGCACATAAACCAGAATCGGCACCTCCTGACATAGATAAGGCAAATCCATGGCTCCAAGTCTTAATCATCCAATCAAAAAGACCTAAACCTACGGCTCTTACGTTGGTGTCATACTCACTAATCTCAGGGACAATACCACATTCTTTAGTATAGAGGTACTGACGGTGATATGGTAAAAGCTCAGAGCGGGCAATAAGCTCACCCTTTTGACAAATATAGAAGCGACCGTCAAAGATATCAGCTCCACTTTCACAGCCCATAAGATTTGAGGTGAAGACTGTGCAATTTAAACGCTTGGAGATTTCCAAAAGCTCGCGCTCACGCTCAGACTCAGCATAAAGCTCATAGCGCTTGGCGGTAGGCACAATGACCACCTCAGCTCCTAAAACTGATGCTGTATCATCATCATTAAAGTAAATACCGGTCTTAACACCTTCAATATCAAAGATATTGCCTTCAATATCAAAGATATTGCCTTCAATATCAAATACGCCTGAGGTTTCAAAAAGATCGTCACCTATAAAAATAGTGACGCTATCTTGAGATACTGAAAATGCACGGATTCTTGAGTCTTTGGAGTTATTAAAAGATCTTAAGGTTCTTACACCTAAAATTGCATCTTTTTTAACTAAAACATAACAGTCATAGCTTAAATTATCACTAGCTTGAAGAACACATCCCACTGCGGCAGTAACGCCCAATGGAAGATTATCCTTCAAAAACAATACAGCATTTTCACACGCATCGGTAAGCTCTGAAGTGGCAGCTAAATCGCCACAGTTATAACCACAAAGACATAATTCAGGGAATGCTACAAACTTATAGCCTAAAGTTTCAGCTTTTTTGCAAAGATCTAGGACTTTATTGGTGTTACCAGTAATATCAAGGGGGATGGTGTTAATTTGACCTGAAGCAAATATAGTATAATAATCCAGCATAATCAGTTTTATTACCTCTAACATTTAATACGTGCAAAATAACATATTTTTTGCAAAGCAAACGCAATCTTAGAAAAAACTTTGCGCTCACACTAAGGATTTAAACATGTCTCCAATGCAGCCTGAGCCGAAAAAATACGTAATCTCCGCAGGACACTGCCGTCATTTGGGTGCAACAATTGAAAAAGACGGCGTGAATTTCGCTGTTTGGTGCCCTGATGCTAAGAAAATCGAACTTCTTTTATTCAAATTTCCTGAAGACGATAATCCAGACATTATCACGCTTTCATCCTTAATCTATCGTTCTACATATTATTGGCACGTAAAAGTACGTGGAATTGGTGCAGGTCAATTATATGCCTGGCGCATTCGCTCATGTCATAGATTTGGGAAAAATGATCAAACTAATGTCACATTAAATAAAGTATTGCTTGATCCTTACGGAAAACGTGTCGTTTTCCCTAAGGATTATCAACGCTTCCAAAGCGATGATGAGTGTACATGTTTTAGAACTTGCGCTAAAAGTGCTGTCATCAATTTAGATGATTATGATTGGGGTATGGATATTCTGCCAAATCACCCTTTAAATCGCACTATGATCTATGAGATGCATGTAAAGGGCTTTACTGCAGATCCATCCTCTGCCTTAGATGAGTCCATTCGAGGTACTTACAAAGGCTTAATTGAAAAGATTCCTTATCTTGTAGATTTAGGAATTACCGCAGTTGAGCTTTTACCTGTATATCAATTTGACACTCAAGATGCAATGCCAGGTAAGAGTAACTACTGGGGCTACTCACCTATGGCCTTCTTTGCCCCGCATGAGAACTATAGTTCTGATAAATCTCTTATGGGCCCTATCAACGAATTTCGTGATATGGTCAAAGCCTTACACAAAAACGGTATTGAGGTTATCTTAGACGTTGTCTACAACCATACCTCAGAAGGTGATGCCAACGGTCCTGTATATTGCTTTAAAGGCTTTGATAAGAAAAGCTATTACATTATCGATAATAACGACAATTATCAAAACTTCTCAGGCTGTGGCAATACCTTTAACGCCAATCGCCCGGTAGTCCGTAACTTAATCATGGACTCTTTGATCTTCTGGCGAGAGAAGATGCACATTGATGGCTTTAGATTTGATTTAGCCTCAATTTTAACTCGCGATCGTTATGGCGCTCCAATTTCAGATAGCTCAACCTTACTTGAAATTGATACGCAAAGACATTTGGCTGATACCAAGCTTATTGCCGAACCTTGGGATGCAGGTGGACTTTATCAATTAGGTGCAATTTCTGGAACTAAATGGCGCGAATGGAATGGTCAGTTCCGTGACGATGTACGTTCCTTTATCCGTGGTGATAATGGCAAGATCAAAAAGTTTGTCCAAAGACTTTTAGGCTCTCCTGATATTTACAATGTACGTAAAGTCGATCCACAAAAGAGTATTAACTTTGTTACATGCCATGACGGCTTTACCTTATGGGATTTAGTCTGCTACTCAGATAAACACAATGAGGCCAACGGTGAGGACAATCGTGATGGTAATAATGCCAACTACTCCTCAAATTATGGCTTTGAGGGCGAGGTTGATAATGATGATTTAAATGCCTTACGTCTGCGCCAGGCTAAAAATATGATGGCTTTGACTTTATTGTCTATGGGAACCCCGATGATTTCTATGGGTGATGAGGTTTTAAGAACTCAGCATGGTAATAACAATGCCTATTGCCAAGATGGTCCTTTGAGTTATTTCAAATGGGACCATAATGATATGCAAAAGGAGATGTATGCCTTTACCAAGAAGATCATCAATGCCAATTTCAAAGGTAGACTGCGCCGTAAACCACACTTTGAGCGTCGCTTGGAAAATATCTTAAGAAATGCCCGCTTACAGTGGCATGGAGTAAAACCATTCCAGCCTGATTGGTCTAATACCTCCCACTCTATTGGTATGTTGGTATTTTATGCAGAACACGATCTCTATGCATACACCTTTATCAACTGCTATTGGGAAGATCTCACAATTGAAATCCCGCCTGTACCAAATCACATCCATCACAGTTGGTATCGCTTTATTGATACCTCCAAGGGTTTAAATGAAGATATTTGCACATTCTTTATAAAGAAACGTTATAAAGCTGGTGATCAAATTACCGTAAAAGCCCGTTCTATTGTGATGTTTGTCTGCTTAAGCGCTTAAAAATACAGCACAGATCGTACGATCTGTGCTATTTTTTTATAAATTTTTATTAAAACAATAATAAGGAACCGCCATGAGCGATAAAACTCCCGTAGATGAGCAAACTTTAGAGCAATTAAAAATAGCTAAGAACAATCGTATTCGTAAGAATTTACGGATCCTGGCTTTATGTGCTGCAGCCTACTATTTTATTTCTGCAGGAATTGCCTTTTATGAAGATAGTCAGGATGCAAAAATTCGTATAAATCCTGAATACCGCACCATCTTTGAGACAAATACTGACAATGCTGTAAATTTAGCTAAATTGTATGACGCAAATAACTTCGCCACTGTATTTGCCCAGGCTGATAAAAAATCAAATAGCACTATTTTTAAACTTAATTGCCAAGAAGGCAATGAAGGTTCATTGGCTATTGATGAATATGATGGCAAGGTTGTATCTATGGTAATGAGCTTTAAGGGAGAGGACTTTAAAGATCCTGCTTTATATCAGCTTTTGCGCTACACCATTGCCGTCTCGGAGAACAATGTAAATAGCTCTATTGTAGATGAGATTTTAAAAGTTATGGGATTTGATCCTAATGCACAAAATCCTACTTTTAAAGATGCTGATTTAAGCTCTAAGAAGATCCGCTATCAAGTAGCAACAGGCGATGGCGGTAAATCTGTAAAAATTACAACCACCGTCCTGCCACAATCTTAATTAGCGCCCAAAATAGCCCTAGCGTTGTCGACACGAGATTGCACTGGGGCTTTTACGTCATTTAAGGTATAAGGAATATTTAAACTCTCCCACTTATGCACGCCTAAGCTGTGATAAGGCAATACCTCAACTTTCTCCACATTAGATAAAGTATCAATAAAAGCTCTTAAGGACTTTAAGTCCTCATCAAAATCGGTAACAGTTGGTACTAAAACGTGACGGATCCAGACAGGTACTTTTAACTCATCTAAGCGTTTGGCACACTTTAAGATATTGTCATTTGGAATACCGGTTAAATCTTTGTGTTTTTCACTGTCAATATGCTTAATATCAAGCATAACCAAGTCGGTATATTGCATGAGCTTATCAAACTTTTCTTTATACTCAGGAGTATCACGATAAGGACCGGCTGAGGTATCTAAACAAGTATGTACACCCTCTTTTTTAAGCGCACAGAAAAGTTCAGTTAAAAAGTCGATTTGCAATAATGCTTCACCGCCACTTGCAGTAACACCGCCTCCATTGCTCCAATAAGGCTTAAAGCGTAAAGCCTTTTTCACAATGGCATCAACGTCATATTCAGTACCGCAATTGCGTTTCCAGGTATCTGGGTTGTGGCAATAACGGCAACGTAAGGTGCAACCTTGGAAGAAAACTACAAATCTAACACCAGGGCCATCAACAGCACCAAAACTTTCAAAAGAATGAATAAAAGCCGAAGTCACATAAACCTCACATAAAGAGGGCGCCACAAGGCGCCCAGTTTTATAAATAAAGATTCTTACCTAATCTCAGAAATTACATGCTCTTGTGGCAAGTTCTGGAGATTACGTCCATCTGCTGCTCACGAGTTAAGTCGATGAACTTAACAGCGTAGCCGGAAACACGGATGGTGAAGTTTGCATACTCAGGCTTCTCTGGGTGCTCCATAGCGTCAATAAGCTTCTCAGTACCGAAGACATTAACGTTTAAGTGGTGAGCGCCTTGAGCGAAGTAACCGTCCATTACGGAAACTAACTGAGAGGCACGGCTATCATCATCGTGACCTAAAGCATCAGGGCTAATAGTCTGGGTATTGGAAATACCGTCTAAAGCATACTCATAAGGTAACTTAGCAACAGAGTTTAAGGAAGCTAATAAACCATTCTGCTCAGCACCGTAAGATGGGTTAGCACCTGGAGATAAAGGCTCACCTGCCTTACGACCATCAGGCAGAGCACCAGTAGCCTTACCGTATACAACGTTAGAAGTGATGGTAAGAATAGAGGTAGTAGGCTCAGAGTTTCTGTAGGTGTGATGCTTCTTTAACTTGTTCATGAAAGTCTTAAGTAACCATACAGCGATCTCATCGGCACGCTCATCATCGTTACCGTAACGTGGGAAGTCACCTTCAACCTCGAAGTCCTTAGTTAAGCCGTTCTCATCACGGATTACCTTAACCTTGGCATACTTGATAGCAGATAAGGAGTCAACTACATGAGAGAAGCCGGCGATACCAGTTGCGAAAGTACGACGAACATCAGTATCGATTAAAGCCATCTCAGCTGCCTCGTAGAAGTAGCGATCGTGCATGTACTGAATGAGGTTCAGAACATTGACATATAAGCCTGCAATCCAGTCTAAGGCGATATCGTAGTTAGCCATAACTTCTTTGTAGTCTAAGAACTCAGAGGTAATTGGACGCCACTTAGGACCAACCTGCATACCAGTCTTGCAGTCAACACCACCGTTGATGCAGTATAAGAGGGTCTTAGCTAAGTTAGCACGAGCACCGAAGAACTGCATCTCTTTACCAGTCTCAGTTGCAGATACGCAGCAGCAGATGGAGTAATCATCGCCCCACTCTACACGCATTACGTCGTCGTTCTCGTACTGAATAGAAGAAGTAGTTACAGAGATCTTAGCTGCATACTTACGGAAAGCATCTGGTAAGTGCTTGGAGTATAAAACAGTTAAGTTAGGCTCTGGAGATGGGCCCATGTTCTCTAAGGTGTGTAAGAAACGGAAGTCGTTCTTAGTAACCATGTGACGGCCGTCCATGCCTAAGCCGGCAACTTCTAAAGTAGCCCATACTGGATCGCCTGAGAAGAGCTGGTTGTAAGATGGAATACGGGCAAATTTAACCATACGGAACTTCATGACTAAGTGGTCGATGAGCTCCTGAGCCTCAGTCTCAGTTAAAGCACCCTCAGCAATATCACGCTGGATGTAAATATCTAAGAAGGTAGATACACGGCCAACAGACATAGCAGCACCGTTCTGGGTCTTGATGGCAGCTAAGTAGCCAAAGTATAACCACTGAACAGCTTCACGTGCGTTAGTAGCAGGCTCAGAGATATCAAAGCCGTAAGCCTTAGCCATAGCCTTCATACCCATTAAAGCTCTGATCTGCTCGGTGATCTCTTCACGCTGACGGATGATGTCGTCAGTCATTACACCGCAACCGCAGTTTGCATAGTCTTCTTTCTTCTTAGCAATTAAGAAATCGATACCGTATAAGGCAACACGACGGTAGTCGCCAACGATACGGCCACGACCATAAGTATCAGGAAGACCGGTGATGATCTTGTTCTTACGAGCAAGACGCATCTCTGGGGTGTAGGCATCATAAACAGCCTGGTTGTGGGTCTTGTGATACTCAGTGAAAATCTTGTGGAATGCAGGATTTGGAGTATAGCCATAAGTGGTGCAGGCTTCTTCTGCCATCTTGATACCACCATAAGGCATGAAAGCACGCTTTAAAGGCTTGTCAGTCTGTAAACCAACAACTTTCTCTAAAGACTTTAAGCTGTCATCGATATAGCCTGGGCCATAAGCGGTAAGGCCAGATACAACCTCAGTTTCCATATCCAAAACACCGCCCTGAGCACGCTCTTGCTTCTGAAGCTGCTGGAGTTTGCCCCATAAGGTGTCAGTTGCCTCGGTTGGACCTGCGAGGAAGCTTTCATCACCGTCATAAGGAGTGTAGTTGTTCTGGATAAAATCTCTGACGTTAATATCATCAAGCCAATGAGAGCCGCGGAAACCGCGCCATTGAGTCTTCATAAATACGTGCTCCTAAATCTGCAAAGAGGATAAATCGAAAATATAAAAACGGAATATAGTTAAACTTTTTTTAATCACCCGTTTCGTGACTGTGGATATTATAACCGACCATTTATGAACAAACATTATCACTTAATAAAAAGCGATCACTTATGTCACTTGTATAGAAGTCAAAATGGCTTTGCAATGCTGGTTTTCGAGCATTACCCATAACATAATACACTTAATTAAGTACATTTATTAAATTTATTTATAAACTAGCACAAATGAAAACAGCTAATCATGAAAATGATCAGCTGTTTTTACAAAAAAGTTTACAAATGAAAATAACTAATTATTTGATAAAATTAAAATTTCTCACTTAAGACACCGTTTTTATAGAGTAAAACCAGGTCTTTTAAGTCACAAATGCAATGTTTAATCTTCTCACCGCAGTCACAGTTTGCCACCATTCGGCGGGTATTGAAGGTTTCAACTAAAATAATTTCATCATCAATATCTGTAAAATTTTCTAAAGCATCATCTAATGTTGTAAAAGGAGTATGTGCTTTAAGTCGCAAATTATGAGAATTGTAGATTAAGGTATAGCCAGCAATACCAGTGGTTTTTTGATAAGCCTTACAAAAACCGCCATCAATTACCAATAACTTGCCATTACCTCGAATTGGGGTTTCACCATCTTTTACTTTAATTGGGGTATGACCGTTTATGATATGTCCTGTTTCAGGATTAAGTGAAAACTCGCGCAAAATCATTTTGCAAGTATTTTCATTATAATAATGCACATAATAAGGATTGCGTGGCTCTTCCCAGGTTTTAGGATCTTTAATCAAAACGCGCTCTGAGGTCTTCATAATACGACCTGAAAGTGGCGAAGTTGCACCACACCACAGATACCACATAAAGTCTATAGCATTACTATCTTTATTGGTGTAGGCCTCACGGACACGACTTTCACAATAATCTAAATAAGCCTTTCCTTCTAAATAACGACCATTACATAAAATTGAGGCAAAAGATCCATCTTCTCTTAAAGGAATACACCCATGATATAAAAGATTACCGTTATAGCATTTATACATAGAACCTTTATTAAATAAAAATTCCGCATGCTTTTTTAAAATCTGAGAGCCCATAAAGCTATCACGAAGATTATTGGCAACCTCCAACTCCTCTTTGGTAAGCTTATAAGGATTATTAGGATCAATTGTCGGCAAATCTTGAGTTTTAAGCTCATACTCTTGCCCATTTAAAGAAATGGTGCCTTTTTCAAGATTGATATATTCAAGCATCATGCGCGAGCGCATATTGTACTCAGGGTGCTTTAAGATGAGATTGCCCTGAAGCTTTAGGCAAATTATGCTAATGGCTTTATCCATAGCACTAAAATCTTTTTCATCTTTATAAGTCTTTTTGGCAAACAAAGCCAGCTTTCTTAAGCTAATACCATAACCATTTTCAAGCATGGCATAGTTATCGTATTTAACATTATTACGAACTGCGGTAGTTGCACAAACAACATTACCTAAATACGCGCCCATCCATAAAATGTCGTGATTGCCCCACTGAAAATCAATGCTGTGATAATTCATTAAAATATCAAAGCATTTTTCAGGATGACAGCCTCTATCAAAAACATCGCCTAAAACATGTAAATGATCAACTGCTAATCGTTTAATAACAGCTGCCAGCTTTTCAATAAAATGCTCAGCATTTCCAGTTTCAATTATCGATGAGAGAATTTTTTCATGATAAACGAGACGGTTATTATCCTCATCAGATTTAGCGTGCATCAACTCATCAATAATAAAGCCAAAATCATCTCCTATAGCTTTGCGAACTTTAGAGCGGGTGTATTTACTTGATAAAAATGTCGCTAAAATTATGAGAGACTTAATCGCTTCACGATAATAATCAGCGTTCAATACTCCCTTATGCTTTAAACTTTCAAGCTCCTCATGAGGATAATAAATTAAAGTACACAAACGTGTACGTTTATCTTTTGAAAAATCTTTAAAAACAAGTTTAATCTTGTCGCGAATAACACCTGAGCAATTATTGATAATATGGTTAAACGCACTATATTCACCATGAATATCAGAAATAAAATGCTCAGTGCCCTTAGGTAAGTTTAAAATCGCCTGAAGATTGATAATCTCTGTAAATGCGGCAAAGCGATTTGGATAGTCCTTTGCTAAAAGCTCTAAATATCGTTGTTTTAAAAGAGCTGCGTCTTTTATCATCTTAAATTGTGTCCCCATATCTTTAAACAAAGAAAAAAGTAAAACTTTTTTCTTTGTTGTTTTTTCATCTTTAGCCTTTATATCTTGCAGCATTTTTATAGATTTGCTCGCACTCACGGCGATGTAAGATCATAAAGTGACCTTCCGTACTATTAGAATCATCAACACCTAACATATTTAAAAGAGTTGGAATATCAGATTCTTTTGCCCCAATATCTTCAAAAGATAAAGGCAGACCTATACTTTGGAAGAAATCTCTTAAAGCGGCAATACCGGCTCTTGCCGTAATCTCAGGCTCTTCAAAATTCATGGCACAACCAAAAACACGATTTGCAAACTGTGCAAAACGCATAACATTGTGCTTATAGGTAAACTCCATCCAAGCTGGGAACATTACAGATAAAGATGCACCATGAGCGGTATCATAAAGTGCTGATAACTGATGTCCCAGATGATGTGATGCCCAATCTTGCTCTCTATCTACACCGCAAATATTATTATGCGCCAAAGAGCCGGCCCACATTAAATTTGCTCTGGCATCATAATTATCAGGATCATGAATTACGATAGAAGCATTTTCAATAATGGCCAACAGCAAGCCTTCACACAATCTATCTGTAACTTGAACATTACAAGTATTGGTAAAATAACGCTCCATGATATGAGCCATCATATCGGAAATGCCACATGCTGTTTGGTATGCAGGCAAACTATATGTAAACTCAGGATTTAATAAGGCAAAAGCAGGTACATTAAGATCAGTATTAACTCCAGTTTTTACAACCTTACCATCAATTTCTTTTTCAATTACAGAGCTGGTACTGCCTTCAGAGCCTGCTGCCGGAATAGTTAAAATCACACCTGTTTGCAAAGCTTTTTGTGGTTTTCTTTTTTTCAAATAAAAATCAAAGAAATCCCCATTATCAGGAATTCCTAAAGCAATGGCTTTGGCAGTATCAATAACACTGCCACCGCCTATTGCTAACATAAACTCTACTTTCTGAGCTTTACCTAACTCAATACCTGTATAAACTAAATCTGCATGTGGATTTGGTCTTACGCCACCTAAAGATACGACCTCAATGCCTTCTTTATTTAAAATAACTAAAACCTTATCTAAAAGGCCGGAGCGGACTATACTGCCCTTACCGTAAACTAACATCACCTTTTTATAGCCTAAAGATTTGATAAGTTTACCTACCTGATTTTCCACATCGCGCCCGAAAACGTAATTAGTTTTACGGCAGAATTCAAAATTCAGC
>Freddie_p2__coassemble_2268_pt1 | contig 13714 bp, 10 predicted proteins | sample Freddie_p2__metabat2_high_PE_038 | metagenome-assembled genome bin Freddie_p2 | reverse complement strand
ATTCTGCTAGTATGACTTAGAAACTTAAGTGATCAATTTCAGGGTTCATACTAAAGGCAACATTTTTTAACTATTGTTTGGCTATAAGCGAGTCTTTATGTAAGTCTCGTTTATATTTTGCCACAGTATTTCTAAAGCGTTGTTTTTGCTTTTTATTAACCTCAACATCACGAGAGCCTAAATTTACACGCATAGCGTTTACAGGTCTGCCATTGATGCGTAACTCATAGTGTAAATGAGGGCCGGTGGAGATACCGGTATTTCCTGAACGTGCAATTACTGAGCCCATTTTAATACGCTGTCCTTGACGTACTTGAAGCTTTGATAAGTGCATGTAGACGGTAGACCAGCCACCTCTGTGACGCAATACAATATAGTAGCCAGCCGATCTTGAGTAAGCAGCTTTATCAACCACACCATCAGACGGGGCGATGATTGGGGTACCAACAGGCAAGCCAAAGTCAGTGCCGTTATGAGGTCTTACGGTTCTCAACACAGGGTGACGACGACCTGGGTTAAATGGTGAGGTAATGCGAGCGCGAGCATTAAACGGTATACGTCTAAAGGAACTCTTAACTGAGCTTAAGCCTCTTTCATCATAGTACTTATTGTCAGAGGTATTTAAGTAAGAGCTAATCTTACCGCCACGGCTTAAATTAAACTCAACTGCAGCAATCTTGCCTTTACCTTTATCATCAGTAAACAATACACGCATAGTATCGCCAGCTCTAATATTCTTTGAGAATTGAATACGGCCTTTGAACATCTGCAAAATACGGTTGATTTCAGAATAGGTGATACCAGCTTTATTAGCAGCTACAGAGAAAGTTTCACCGCGCTTAATTTTTACTAAAACTAAGCGGCCGCGTCCTTTAGAGCTGACAACCTTAGGCTTTTGAGTGTCTTCGTTTTTAGCAACAACAGTTGGCTCTTTGGCAGTTTTTTTGTCAACCTTACTTTCAGTCTTTTTCTCTAAAGCTTTTTCTTTGTCTTCAAATTTAGCAATAACATCGTCAGGAATGGCGTTATTGTCACTTAAATGAGCGCCTAAAGGTTCTACAGCATAGGTAAAATCTGTTTTATTTATATCATCACGATATATACGTAATTGACGTTTATCATCAAGAGGCTTTACGAAAGCTAAAAGAATATTATCGTCATTAAGTAAGAATGCTAAATGCTCACCTAATTGCAAATGATTGATTTCTTTTGCAGCTTTTTTATTTTGCAAAATTGTCATCATTACAGATGCCGGGATATTTAAGTCCTCAAACAAAGAGGAAATGGTATCGCCTTTTTGAACATCTTCAGTAAGCCAACGACCTTCGGTTTTAACAGAAGTATCTTTTTCTACTTTATCAGCTAAATTTCTGACTTGTTGATCCATTTCATAATCGGCATCAGCTAAAGCATTTTCAGGCAGAGAATCGTCGTAGTTATCAAGATTTTTATCTTCTTTACTTACAGTAATCTCAGGTTCAGTTTGCTTTTCGTTATTATTTTCAATGCCGAAAGTTGAGGTTAAGGATTGGGTTGAATCTGGAACTTGACTATCAAAATCTTCTGTTAATATGCTATTTTCATCAACAGATGCGTTTTTTAAACGATTGCCGAAATTTTGAGAAACAGCAAAGGAGAGGGTCATGGCTACAAATAAGGTGGCAGCAATCCCAATGGTGTTTTTTTTGGAAAAAGGGCGGTGCCATGAGGAAGAGGCTATTGCTTCCTCGGAAACGTAGTCTTCTGATTTCATGTTTTGCTATCAAAAAAAAGATCGTAGGGCCTAAATCACATTTTTTTAAGCTACTACTTTGGGGAACAATATATATTGATATATATGGTGTATATACATTTATTATTGCACATTTTTTTCATAAGATAATCATATAATTTAATTAAATTTATTTATTGGAGAGAATACATGATTTTTGGTGAACGCTATTACGGAATGTTGGGCGAAATGTCCCCGTGGAGACAAAGCTTATTTGCCTTAGCTTTAGCTCAAAGACAGCTTTCAAACTATGCTTTATGGTGTGAAGTTTCAAATATTCAAGGTGGTGTAAGTGCGTTCACCAGAGCTTTAAAACAGTTATGGGAATTTCATCGCGATAAGAACAATCATATAGATTTAGAGAAAGTAATTAAGGATGTAGAGCCTTTTATGCTTTCAGATGAAAAAGAAGATTTAAATTTAGGTGATTTATTTGCACTTGACGCTTGTTTATCAATTGCAGCTGCAGTTGATGCCATCATTTTACATGATGGCGATGAAGCTGAGATTGCCTCTCGTGCAAGTTTAGGCGGTGTTTTACGTACAGTTGAGCAAACTGTGGATTATGATGTGAGTGATGAACAGTTACGTGAAAACGAAAATGTCGATCACGAGGTTTCTTTCCAAATCGAACTTATGGAACTTTTGAAAAAATCTTCAAGAAGTGTGGAGTTAACCAATAAAGTTTTAGATATGGCTTATGCCGATGGTGCTAGCAACATCGGCATTAGTTTAGAAGGCTTCGCAAAGCAGGATTATACCGCTTAACATTGCCACAAAAGAGAAGATAACTCTGACTACGCGTACAGGCAGATGAATTAAAAGATTGGTGCCAAGCCAAGAGCCTGTAAATGTCGCTATGATCATAACTGGAATCCACTGCCAGTGGATTCCCATAAGAGAGCCTACAGTAATAGCTCCTACAATGTTCCAAATGGTAGCGACAAATACCATGGTGTGCATGATGGCACGTTTTAAATCAAGGCCAAAAACACCAGCTAGGGTTAAGGTTGAAAATAAACCTGCTCCTGATGATAAGGAACCTGAAAAAAGTCCCACCAAAATCATTAAGCATGTACCGATAATTGTGCGCTTTAAAGAACGGTTTTCGATGGTTTTAGCGCCAAAAGAGCGTTTAGCTAGAGTATAGATACCTGAGGCAATAGTAATGATGCCTAAGGCAATTTCTGCAGTTTTTGCTGGTACTGCAATTACAATAAGCGATCCTAAAACTACAGCAGGACAGCCAATAAATAACATTATTGCAGAAATTTGTTTGTCAAATTTGTATTCAGAAAGCTTACCTTTACGGGCAATTGCGCCCAATCCTAAAAATACTACAGCAACTTTGTGGGTGCCCAAAGCTGTGGCGAAAGGCAGGCCCAGGAGAACTAAAAGAGGAAATTGAATAAAGCCTGCACCACCACCTGATACGGAAGCAAAAAGGTTGGCGGTAAATGAGACTATAAACAATATACTCTGATTGATAATCTCCTCAGTCATTTAAAACTCCTAAAAAAAAACTTCAGGAACAGAGTCCTGAAGTTTTAGTTTTATTAAAGATTAAGATCTTACATGCGCTTTAAAGCACGCCAGGCGATATCTTTGCGGTAGAACATACCATCAAAGTTAACTTTCTGGCATAAGGCATAAGCTTTATTGCGAGCATCGGCAATGTCATTACCTAAAGCGGTAACGCATAAGACACGACCACCTGCAGTTACGACGTCATCACCGCGCTTGGCAGTACCAGCTTCAAAGATCTTCTCATCTTTAGAAACTTCAGTATCAAGACCGGTGATTACATCACCTTTGCGAGGGGATGCTGGGTAATTGTGAGCTGCTAAAACAATGCCTACAGCAGGACGTGGATCATACTTAATGTCGGCACCTTCAAGACCACCATCTTTGCAAGCTTTGAGGCATAACTCAACTAAATCAGATTGCATACGCATCATGATTGGCTGAGTCTCAGGATCACCAAAGCGGCAGTTGTACTCAACAACGCGAGGATTTCCTTGCTTGTCAATCATAAGACCGGCATAGAGGAAGCCACGATAAGGATTACCATCAGAAGCCATACCCTTTAAGGTTGGGTTAATGATCTCATCCATAACGCGCTTGTACACATCAGGTGTGACAACTGGAGCTGGAGAGTAAGCACCCATACCACCAGTGTTAGGGCCGGTATCACCGTCACCTACACGCTTGTGATCTTGAGAGGTTGCCATAGGAAGAGCATTTACGGTGTCAGCCATAACAATAAAGGAGGCCTCTTCACCTTCCATGAACTCTTCGATAACAACAGAAGCTGAAGCATCACCAAACTCATGCTCATCAAGCATAGCGTGAACAGCGTTAATAGCTTCTTCTTCAGTCATAGCAACAACTACGCCTTTACCTGCAGCTAAGCCATCAGCTTTAATGACGATAGGAGCACCGTGCTTTTTGATGTATTCACAAGCTTTGGAAGTTTCCGTAAATACTTCATAAGCTGCAGTTGGAATATTGTGACGCTTTAAGAAATCCTTGGTGAAGGATTTAGAGCCCTCTAAAGCAGCTGCTGCTTTAGATGGGCCAAAAACGGTAAGACCGTTCTTAGCAAATAAGTCAACAATACCATCTACTAAAGGAGCCTCAGGACCTACAATGGTAAGACCGATTTCTTCCTTTTTAGCAAAAGCTACTAAGCCTTCAAGATCGCCAACTTTGATATCAACGTTTTTGATCTTATCTTCACGCTCAGTGCCAGGATTGCCTGGTGCAACATATACAATGTCAGCAAGATGGGACTGAGCTGCTTTCCATGCTAAAGCATGCTCACGACCACCACTACCGATAACCAATACTTTCATCAAAATGCTCCTTTAGTGACGGAAATGACGCATACCGGTGAAGACCATAGCAATACCATGCTCGTCAGCTGCATCAATAACTTCCTGATCACGGATAGAACCACCTGGCTGAATGATGCACTTAATACCAGCTTTAGCGGCAGCATCAACACCATCACGGAATGGGAAGAAGGCGTCAGAGGCTAATGCAGCACCCTCTAAAGAGAGGTTGGCATCAGAGGCGCGCATAGCAGCGATTCTGGCGGAGAATACGCGGCTAGTTTGGCCACAGCCAATACCTAAAGTCTGGCGATCGTTGGTGTAAACGATAGCATTGGACTTGGTGAACTTGCAGATCTTCCAAGCAAAGAGTAACTCATCAAGCTCTGCATCAGTAGGAGCGCGCTTGGTTACAACCTTTAAGTCTTCCTTTCTTACAACTTCAAGATCAGCTTCCTGAACTAAAAGACCACCGTTGACACGCTTAAAGTCAAGACGAGGCTCTTCGTTAGATAAAGGACCGGTCTTAAGCAGGCGAACATTCTTCTTACGAGCAACTTCGGCAATAGCTTCTTCAGTTACATCAGGAGCTACGATAACCTCGCAGAACTGTCTGTCGATAATGGCCTTAGCAGTCTCACCATCTAAGGTCTTATTGAAGGCAATGATGCCACCAAAGGCAGACTCGCTATCGCAAGCAAAAGCTCTGTCATAAGCCTCTTTGAGATTAGAAGCTAAAGCTGCACCACATGGGTTTGCGTGCTTTACGATTACGCAGCAAGGATCGTCAAACTGACGGACGCACTCAATTGCAGCATCGGTATCAGCGATGTTGTTATAAGAGAGTTCTTTACCTTGGATTTGAACTGCGGTGCTGATGCCTGAGGCTTTGGCATGAAGCTCAGTGTAGAAGGAAGCCTTCTGGTGAGGGTTCTCACCATAACGCATATTCTGCTTTTTGATGAAGCTTAAGTTTAAGGTGCGAGGTAAGATAGACTTGCTGCCATCGGAGATGCCGTAATCTGGAACCTTGGTGCCAAAATAGTTAGCGATAGCTGCATCATAAGCTGCAGTGTGCTCAAATGCGGCAATAGCTAAGTCAAAACGGGTTGCAAAGGTTAAAGAACCCTGATGCTCATCCATTTCAGCGATTACGCGATCATAATCTTGGCTTCTTACGACGATAGCAACATCGCGGTTGTTTTTAGCTGCAGCTCTTACCATGGTAGGACCGCCGATATCGATGTTCTCGATAGCTTTCTCAAGCGGGCAATTTGGATCAGATACAGTCTTTACGAACGGGTAGAGGTTTACAACGACGAGATCGATTGGTTTGATCTCATGCTCTTCCATGACTTTCTCATCGATGCCACGACGACCTAAGATACCACCGTGAATCTTAGGATGTAAGGTCTTAACACGACCGTCCATCATTTCAGGGAATTTGGTGTAATCGGAAACTTCAACAGCTTTAATACCGTTTTCTAAGAGTAACTTAGCAGTACCGCCAGTTGAGAGAATTTCAACATTACGGTCTTGAAGTTTACGGGCAAACTCGACAACACCGGTCTTGTCAGAAACGCTGATAAGAGCGCGGCGGATGGGACGTAAGAGTTCTTCCATGATATAAGATATGCTCCTTTACTTATGATAAAACCGGATAAACCGGTAAAAGCGTGTTCTCTATTTTACCAATTTTCAGTGTAAAAATGGGGATTAAATCACGGTTTTGCTTGAAAACAGCATAAAAAAGCCTTTTGAATGCTTTTTTTGTTAAATATTTTTTTTAAATTATGAAAGTTATATAAAATATATAATTTTCAAATAGTTATTTATTAAAAAATATTATTTTAAGTAAAAAAAAATCACAAATGTTATGTGATTTAGCTCATTTTTTTGTGTAAATTCGATTAACAGCAATATATACTATAGAGCCACAAACGCCCCCTAAGCTTGGAGATTAAGCAAAAAAGCTTTGGAAAATGTCGTTAAGAAGTTTTTAGAGATTTATTTAAAACTGTCAAAATCGGCAGTTTGGGTGCGGATCCAAATCAGAGTAGGAAAATTTAAGATGAATAAATCAGAACTTATTGAACAGATTGCCAAACGTTCAGGCTTACCTTTAACTGGCTCCCGTAAGGCTCTTGAGGCTGTACTTGAGTGCGTAAGCGAGGCTTTAGCCTCAGGCGATCGCGTTCAGTTAGTAGGCTTTGGTACTTTCAAGGTTACCGAGCGTAGCGCACGTGAAGGTCGCAATCCTCAGACTGGTGCTGTAATCAACATTCCTGCAACCAAGACTCCGTCTTTTAGCGCAGGTGCTGAGTTAAAGAAGATTGTTAACGGCAAATAATGCCAAACGGTAGCCTGTTTGTAAAAGGCTACCGGATTTTTTCTAAATAATTCTCAACAAATCTAAAAATCAGTCGGTTCTCGACATTTTCAAATCACATAACTTCAATTAGTTTCCCTCATCTGCTTTTTATTGCGTTAAAATAAGTTAAAGCAGAAGTTTTGGCTTTGCAAAAAGAGTTTTCACGATTTTTACCTTATTTTTGGGTAGATATATTTGTTTTTTCATAAAAATATGAATAGCTTTTTGCATGCGTAAAACGGATATAAAGGTTTTCTTTAAATAAGATCTTTTTTTCCTAAGGGCAGGACATGTCCAGATTGCGTTATTTTTATACAAAATAACGAACTTGCAAATTAGTTTTTCTTTATAATTATTTAAATAACGACAACTGCAGGATGTCAGCATTTAGATTTATATAAAATTGAGGATTTAGCTATGGCAATTCATGAACTTGCAGGTCAAAAAGCTCGTGATGAAGATTTAGAAAACATCCCGCGCCTGATGGCTGCTTATTATTTGAACCGTCCAAATATGGACAATCCAGAGGAGAGAGTAAGTTTTGGTACTTCAGGCCATCGTGGAACCTCACTTAATGGCTCTTTCACTGAATCCCATATTTTGGCAATTTCTCAGGCAATTGCCGAGTATCGTCAGAAAGAAGGTATCTCAGGACCTTTATTCATTGGTATGGATACTCATGCGTTATCTGAGGCCGCTTTAGCTACAGCAATTGAGGTTTTAGGCGCCAACGGTGTTGAAGTTCGTATTGAAAAAGACCATGGCTATACACCAACTCCATCTATTTCTTTTGCTATTTTAAATTACAACAAGAACCGTACTGAAGGTTTAGCTGACGGTATCGTTATTACTCCGTCTCACAATCCTCCATCAAACGGTGGTTTTAAGTACAACCCAACTGATGGTGGTCCTGCTGGCACTGAGATTACCTCTTGGGTACAAGACAGAGCCAATGAGTTATTACGTAATAACCTTCAGGGTGTAAAACGTTTTGATTATGAGAAGGCTTTAAAGCTGCCTAATGTTAAAGAACACGACATGTTAGGTCAGTATGTTGAGTCTTTAGGCGAGATCATTGATATGGAAGCCATTTCAGGCTCCAAGATCCGTATGGGTGTTGATCCTTTAGGTGGTTCTGGTCTTTACTATTGGGATCGTATTGCCAGCCGTTATAATCTTGATATCAACGTTGTAAATTATAAGATTGATCCTACTTTCTCCTTCATGTGCTTAGATCGTGATGGCAAGATCCGTATGGACTGCTCATCTCCATATGCTATGGCTGGTTTAATTAAGCTTAAGGATGATTTTGATATTGCTTGGGGTAACGATCCTGACTATGATCGTCATGGTATTGTTTGCCACAGTGGTCTTATGAATCCTAATCACTACTTATCTGTGGCTATTGATTATATTTATAAGCACCGTTCACAGTGGCCTCAAGATGCTATGGTTGGTAAGACTGTAGTATCTTCAAATCTCATGAATCGTGTAGCTGCCGGCTTAGGTCGTAAAGCTTATGAGGTCCCAGTTGGCTTTAAGTGGTTCGTTCCAGGTTTATTTGATAAGTCTTTAGCCTTCGGTTGTGAGGAGAGTGCAGGTGCATCCTTCTTGCGTAAAGATGGTTCTGTATGGACTACTGATAAAGACGGTATCATCGCCTCTTTACTTTCAGCTGAAATCTTAGCTGTAACTGGTAAGGACCCTTCTGAACACTTTAAGGATTTAACTGATAAGTATGGTATGCCTTTCTACAATCGTGTAGATGCTCCAGCAAACCCAGCTCAAAAGGCTGCTTTAAAGAAACTCTCTCCTGAGGCTGTTGAGGCTGATATGTTAGCAGGTGAGAAGATTGTGAATAAGCTTACCAATGCTCCTGGCAATGGCGCTGCTATCGGTGGTCTTAAGGTTGTAACTGAGAATGGTTGGTTCGCCGCTCGTCCATCTGGCACTGAGAACGTCTATAAGATCTATATGGAAAGCTTCAAGGGTGAAGATCACTTAAAGCGTATTGAGACTGAAGCTCAGGAAATTGTTAACGCTGCTTTAAAGAAAGCTGGTGTTTAGTTTTAAATAAGTTTATATAACTTTAAGTTTATAATAACCTCTGTGATTGAAATCTCAGAGGTTATTTTTTTAGGAGTCACCGTGTCTGTATCAATTTTAGATAATTCTCCTCTTTTAGAGCGTACATACCGTCTTATAGCTTTAGATTTAGATGGTACTTTATTAAGAAGCGATAAGACTATAAGTCCTCTTACCAAAGAAGTTTTAAAAAAAGCGCAAGATAAAGGTTTTTATATTGTAGTTGCCACTGGAAGACACCCTTATAGTGCTCAGCGTTATTTAGAGCAATTGGATGCTTTAAATGAAAAGTCTTGTGCCATTGTATTTAATGGTGCTTGTGAGGTTTCAATTGATGCTTATATTAAAGCCCACTCTGAGATAGATTTTCCGGTATTAAATGCTGAGTGTGCTTTAGGTCCTGAAATTAGAGAAATTACTGCATTAGCTCATGAAAATGGCTGTAAGGTTCATGCTTATTCTCGTGATCGTGGCCTTTTAATTGAAGATCACAATCCGTATTCTCAAAGAGAAATTGATCATGGCCAGGTCTCTTTTACTGAAGTCGATTTTACTAAAGTAAAAGATGAGGAGCGTTTCTTTAAGATTTTAATTGTAGGCCCTAAAGAGCAAATTGATTATGTTCGTCCAATAGTAGGTGATCGTTTTTCAAAGAGATTTGCTGTAATGCGTTCTGATCCTAATTTCTTAGAATTTATTCCCGGTCCAAGTAGTAAAGGTACAGCTTTAAAAGCTTTAGCTAAGTCTTTAGGCGTAGATTTAAGTGAGTGCGTGGCTTTCGGTGATGCCGAAAACGACGAGGAAATGTTAAAAAATGCCGGTTTAGGTATTGCAATGGGAAATGCTGATCCGGGCGCTAAAGAGGCTTGTGATATTGTTACTTTATCAAATGATGAAGACGGTATTGCAATAGCTGTACAAAAGCTACTCGATAATCAAGGGTAAATAATGTTTAAATTCTCGATTTTTAAAAGTGAAGATCAAAAAAGCACAGAAACTTTAAGAGCTAAATATCATGGTTCTGACAGTTTACCTTTAAAAGTATCCGTAAAAGCTGCATTTAAAATGATAAAGCTTTATTGGACTTCCAAGGATAGTTTGCGCTCTTGGTTTTTATTGGCGTTGATTTTGTCTTTAACTGCAGGGTCTATATATATAGCCACAGCTATTAACAGTTGGTATAAAGACTTTTGGGATACTATTCAAAATTATGACATGGATGGATTTAAGCATCAGTTGATGTTGTTTGCCATTTTAGCGTCCATTCATGTGGTAGTTACTGTATACAATGCTTATTTAAGATCGTCTTTGGCAATTTCATGGCGTAAGTGGTTTACCTCCAAAGTCATGCACGATTGGCTTGAGCATGATACTTATTACAAGATGCAGTTATCAGATAAACAAACTGAAAACCCCGATCAACGTATATCTGAGGATTTAAATAATTTTGTAAATTACACTATAAGCTTACTTTTAGGTACCGCTACTGATTTGGCGATGATTGGTACTTTTGGTGTAGTGCTTTGGGATTTATCAAAAAGCGTAACTTTAACCTTATGGAATGGTTATGCTTTAACTTTACCTGATGGTTATATGCTGTATTTGGCGATGGCTTATGCCTTTACAGGTACAGTGTTGACCTTTATTTTAGGAAAGCCTTTAGTAAGGTTAAATTTCAGACAACAGCGCTATGAAGCTGATTTCCGTTTTTCTCTTATTCGTGTTAGAGAAAATAGTGAATCAATCTCTCTTTATCAAGGACAAGATCAAGAAGAGGGTATTCTCAATAGGCGCTTTATTGATGTAGTAAAGAACTATGTAAGCTTAATTAAATATGAAAAGCGTTTAGGCTTTTTTACATTAGGTTATGCCCAGCTTGCTGTAATCTTCCCGATTTTAATAGCAGCGCCAATGTATTTTGCGAAGATTATTACAATGGGTAGCATTATGCAGATTAGCTCAGCTTTTGGGCGCGTGCAGGATTCTTTATCTACTCTTATAAGCAATTTCTCCTCTTGGGCTTCTTTTAAATCTGTAATTGACCGTCTGGCATTATATTTTGATGGTATGGATAAAAGTCTTGAGGTTGATTGTCTTAAAGCTGCAAAAGAGGGAGATAAATTCTCTCTTGAAAATATTGAGGTTAAAACTCCACAAGGTGATGTTTTGTGCCGCAATTTAACTTTAAGCTTAAAGTCAGGTGATAGTCTGTTAATTCGTGGACCATCAGGTTGTGGTAAATCAACTTTGATTAAATCGATTGCAGGCTTATGGCCTTATGCTAAAGGTAAAATTATTGAGCCACAAAATTCTGAGTGTTTGTTTTTAAGTCAAAGACCATATTTGCCATTGGGTACTTTAAGAGAAGCTGCAGCTTATCCTAAGGCTTCTAAAAATGATGGATTAACTGAAAAGTATTTTGAACTTTTGAATTTAAGCTATCTTATAAAACACTTAGATGAGGAAAACTCATGGTCTTCTATCTTATCTTTAGGAGAGCAGCAGCGTGTTGCCTTTGTAAGAGCTCTTTTAATTAAACCTGATTTATTGTTCTTAGATGAAGCTACATCAGCTTTAGATGAGGTATTGGAGAGTAGAGCTTATGATCTTATTAAACAGGAATTACCAAATTCCATCATTATAAGTGTGGGTCATAGGTCATCTCTTATCAAACGGCATGACTTCTTATTAAAGCCTCAAGATAATTTACAGTGGCAATCTTTTAAGAGTGAAAATGATAAGAGTGTAGAAGAGCTATAAAAAAATACCGAAATAACACTTTCTCTATGATAAAAAGCACCTGCCTGGCAGGTGCTTTTTTCATTATAAGTTAGCGTCTCATATGATTGATGCCTGTGTTTTTATGCTGTTTGGCAGCATTTACAATTTCATCAATAGGAGTTTCATCAATCTCATTGTCTTCAGAGTTATTGTTTTCCTCTTCTGCATTATTGCGCATCATTTGACGGTTATGGGCGGCCTTAATGCTACGGTGACGAGTTTGAATGGCGGCTAATCTTCCTGTTAAACGTTCTGATGGACCAAATGATGGTTTTTCACCTTTTAAGAACTTCTGCTCATAGTCCTGGCAGGCTCTTACAACTAACTTATAAAGACCGAAAACGGCAATAATGTTAGGAATAACCATAAGGCCATTGAACATATCAGCAAGTTCCCAAACTAAGGTTACCTTTAAGAAAGAACCCATCATTAAGAAGCACAGTACAACAACTGAGAAAATATTGATAACTTTATAGCCAAAGAGGAATTTGATATTTTGCTCAGCAAAGAAATACCAACCGATGATGGTGGTAAAGGCAGCAAAGAACAAACATAAAGCTACGAAGCCTGAACCTGCAGCACCCATGCCTTTGACGAAGGCTTGCTGAGTTAAAACAATACCAGTTGTCTGACCGTCTAAAACGCCGGTAATTAAAATTACGATAGCAGTTGCGGTTAAGACGATAAAGGTATCAATGAAAAGTCCTACGATTGCAGCTAAACCTTGCTGTGCTGGATGTTTAACTCTGGCAATAGCGTGAGCGTGAGGGGTAGACCCCATACCAGCTTCATTTGAAAATAAGCCACGAGCTACACCGTAACGTATAGCTTCCTTAACAGAAGCACCAATTACACCACCGGTTGCAGCGCTTGGGTCGAAGGCACCAACAAAGATCTTAGATAAGGTTGGGATTAACAAATCAATATTGATAATAACAATATAGACTGCACCTAGCACATATACTAAAGCCATTAAAGGCACCATTTTTTCAGCGAAACTTGCAATACGTTTAATGCCACCGATGAAGATGAAGCCTGCAAGTAAAATTAAGAAAACACCGGTTACAGGGGTTGGTATGTTAAATGATGATTCAAAGGCTGTGGAAATAGAGTTTGCCTGAACCATGTTGCCGATGAAACCTAAGGCGATGATACATAACACAGAGAACAGGGCGCCCATAGAGCGGCTACCTAAACCACAGGAAATGTAGTAAGCAGGGCCACCAATAATACGGCCTTGTTCATCTTTTGAGCGGTATAACTGAGCCAAAACTGCTTCAGAGAAGATTGTTGCCATACCAAAGAAGGCTGCAACCCACATCCAGAAAATAGCTCCAGGACCACCCATAGCCATGGCAGTAGCTACACCTGCAAGGTTACCTGTTCCAACCTGAGCTGCAATTGCGGTTGCTAAAGATTGGAAAGAGGTCATACCGTGTTTGCCAGCCTTCTCGCCATTGAAAGTTAAACCACCAAATACGTGTTTAACTGCACGGCCAAATTGACGAATTTGTACAAATCGCAGGTTAACTGAGAAGAAAATACCAGCACCAACAAGAATTGGGATAAGACACCAAGGTCCCCATAAGATAGAGTTGATGTCGGATACTATTTTAGTAAGTGAATCCATGTCCATAGTAAAAATACACTTTTTTAAAGATTAAAAGATATTAAGTGATGACAGACGTACCTGAGGCCTAAATATTTCGGGGTAAGGATTGAAATAAGTGGACAGGAGAAAAAACGCGTGGCACCGACTTACCTTTGCATAAAAATGCGCTAAGTATTGTACACAATTGAAAAAATAATGCACATCTAAAGATTTTATGCACTAAAAAGGATGGCTTTTATATATTTTATGGAGAAGATATG
>Freddie_p2__coassemble_2253_pt1 | contig 13850 bp, 8 predicted proteins | sample Freddie_p2__metabat2_high_PE_038 | metagenome-assembled genome bin Freddie_p2 | reverse complement strand
GTTTTTTTTATTCTTTTTTAGTTACTTGTGCTTGACCTGATGTCATTTCAATGATTTTGGCTGTAAATTCTTTAGTATTGGACATTGGGATGGAGATTTTATATATAGCATCGGCACTAAAGGAATTTTCAATAATTTGAGCATCATTTGCCTGAACTAGGCGTAAAAATTGGCTAATAAAGCGCATCCCAATTTGAACTGTAAGCTCATCAGTTAATACCATAGGAGTAACTTTTAAGGAGTCTAAAGCATTTTTAACGCTATCTTGATATGCTTTAACAAGACCTCCAGTACCTAATAAAATACCGCCAAAATAACGAGTTACAACAGCGGTAATCTCGCCAATATCGCTATGAATTACGATATTTAACATAGGCTTACCAGCCGTTCCGTGAGGTTCACCATCATCAGAGCAGCCTGCATATCCAGTAGATCCTGGCTTATCAGCGTTATAAGCAAAACAATTGTGTCTTGCATCAGAGAATTCTTGAGTTATTTGATCGATAAAAGCTTTTGCCTCATCAACACCTTTGGTATGTCCAATACTGGTAATAAAGCGGCTTTTTTTAATAATGATTTCGGTTCTGTGAAATTCGTTTTTTGCGAGAGCCGGGATCAAATAAGTATCAGTACTGCTCAAGACAATTAACTCCTATTTATAACTTAAAATCTACGCTTATAGATTGTAACTAAAATACCATGATATTTATAGGTAAAAAACTTTCTAAAAATTTTATAAAATATATTAAATTGCTTTTAATATATTGTTATATAAACAAAAACATATATTTTTTGCTTTTTATTTTAAAGCGGTTTTATTAGATCTTACTTTTATAAAGTCTATATTCAGATGGAGTTAAACCATATAAATTTTTAAATTCGCGACAATAATGGCCTTGATTTGCAAACTCAAGCATTGAAGCTATATCGGCAATACTATTAGTTGTGCTTTTTAACAGCTCACAGCTTGTTATAAGTCTTTGTTCTTTTAGATATTGGGTCATTGTCATATGCGTGTTCTTTTTGAAAGTTTTTTGTAAATTTGTATAACTACACCCTACGTTTTCAACGACTTTATCTAAATCAAGCTTTGAAAATATATATCTGCATAACTCAAATTTTGCTCGGGAGACCCACATATTCTCTGATAAATGATTTTTTTGATTATAGCGGGCAATAAGTTTTGTAAAAGCAAGCCCTACTAAGCGCCTTAAACTCCAAGCTTCATCCCCACTTGTAGCACGACTTACAGCCATAAAGTATTTATCTGAAAGCGTAAATGCTAATTCGTATGGAATTCCAACTTTAATCGCTACTCTTGATGCTAATGTATTTAAAAGATTGGCATGGCATTTAAGTGAGGTTAATTCATCATCAGCAAGTTTTCCTATGCGTCCCATTAAAGGAGCATCAATAGCTCTTTTGAAACGCTCAATATCTCCGCTTGCTATGGCATCTAAAAGACCGGCCTCATAGCGATATTGATTGTGAGGCCCTAAAAGATAATCAGATGCGGTTACATTTTCTAAAAAATAATCGTCAAGTCGTTCAAGTTCTTTTAAATCAATTTTTTCCGTTTGTGGAATTACATCGTGCTCGATTATTGATTTAACGAAAGAAAGCCACATATTTACAGTTCTTACAATTAAAGCTGTAATTTGTGGATCTTGTTTTTTGTCAATATTTATAGGACCTATGACCACAAAGCTTTTATCGGGGAATCTAAGGGAACAAATATCCTGAATATTTGATAAAAAAGTATTTTGATTTAAATCATTTTGATGCTGTTTTATAAAATCTTTATGAATATTATCAATAGCTTGTTCATTTTTAAATGATCTAGGAATTAATGATAGAAGTACTTTATTGCCATCTTCACTGTACAAAACTACAGGAACTCTTACTGCTTGATAAAGCGTGCTTATATAGTCTTTGTAGGTCATAAAAGCTCTAAAATTTTATTTTTATATAAAAACATAAATATTTATATATAAAAATCATAAAGAAGTTTAAAGCGATCTAAGTCAAAATTTAAAAAAAACTTAATTTCTAGAATAAACGCAGATTCAAACAAAAAAAAGGAGTCAAGTTTATGCAAGAAAAATCTCAAAACGCTTTTTTAGGTCGTTTTGCCTATCTGTTAACTGATTTTTGCGGAAACCTTTTATTCTGCATTATTGGTGCTTATCTTTTATATTTTTATACAGATGTCTTTGGTTTACCTATTGCCATCACTGGAACTTTACTGTTAGCAACCCGTATTTTAGATTGCTTAGATGCTCCTATCTGGGGTTCTATTGTCGATCACACCAAATCTAAATATGGTAAGAGCCGTCCATATTTCTTATGGTTAGCTGTTCCTTTTGGACTCTCTATGTGGCTTACCTTTACCACTCCTGACTTTTTATCAGAAACTGGCAAAATTATTTATGCAGTTTTCACTTATTTAATTGCAGGTATTGTTTACTCAGGTGTGCAAACTGCTATTACCTCGATTTTGCCTAATTTAACCTCTGATCATAAAGAACGTATGGTCTTAAATACCTTCCGTATGGTTGGTGGTTCTATCGGTGCTTTCATTTGTATGACTTTCACCTTACCTTTAGTCAAATTCTTTGGTCAAGGTAGTGAACAGCGTGGTTTCTCTATAACTGTTGGTATGTTTGCCATTATTGTAGTGATTTTGATGATCTTCGCTTTCCGTCATCTGCGTGAGCAAAATGTCAGTGAAAATGAGTCAATTCCTGTAAAAGATTCTATTCGTGCAATTAAGAATAACTGGCCTTGGATTTTATTAGTAAGCGCTAACTTCTTAGCTTGGGTTGGCTTCTCTATGCGTCAAGGTACCGTTATTTATTTCTGCAAGTACAATTTAGGAGATGATAGTTTAACCGCTTATTTAAACGGTATTTTGACTATTTCTTGCTTACTTAGCTTCTTAACTATGACCTTTATCGTCAAATATACCCGTAAATTTGGTGCTATGTGTTTAGGTCTTTTATTTATCATCTTAGGCTATGTAGGTATTAACTTAAGTGGAACTAACGTTACCTTAATCATGATCTTCTGGGCAATTGGCTCATTTGGTCAAGGTTTATCCTGTGCTATGCCATTTGGTATGCTTGCTGACACTGTTGATTATGGTGAGTGGAAGAACCATGTAAGAGCTCCAGGCTTTTTAACTGCAATTGGTTCTGCTTTATGTATTAAAGGTGGTTCTGGTTTAGGTGCATTTATTCCAGCTCTTATCATGACCCACTATGGTTATGTTGCCAATGCCGAACAGACCACTGAATCCTTATTTGGTATTGAGATGGCATTTATTTGGTGTCCAATTGTAGTCTTTATTGTTGCTGCCATCCCTATGCTCTTTTATCGCAAGTATGAGCTTATTGAAGGCAAAATTATTTCTGATTTGAAAGCTCGCAAAGCCTAAATATAAGGATATATAAACATGAACAACTCATTAAAAGTTAAAGTTACCTCCGATTTTTGGCTTAAGCGTCAACGTCGTATTAAAGATGAAATGATCCCTTATCAATGGGAAATCATTAACGATTTAAGAACTATTGAAATTGCCCAAACTGGCGGTGATATGAATAAGTTCGACAGCGAAAAAAGTTATGTTGTAAATAACTTTAAAGTAGCGGCAGGATTAGTTAAAGGTGAGCGTCGTGGTATGGTTTTCCAAGACTCTGATGCTTACAAATGGCTTGAAGCTGCGGCATATACTTTAGCAGATTTTGAAGATCCCGATCTTGAGGCTAAGGCTGACAGTTTAATTGACTTAATTGGTAAGGCTCAACAAGAGGATGGTTATCTTAATACCTATTTCACTGTAAATGAGCCTCAGCGTAAGTATCAAAGCCTTTATTTAAGTCATGAACTTTATTGTGCAGGTCATTTTATTGAAGCTGCGGTGGCTTACTACACTGTAACTAAGAAAAAAAGAGTTTTAGAAATTGCTTGTGCTTTAGCCGACAATATCTATAACAATTTTGGACCTGAAGAAGGCAAAATACATGGATCTGATGGTCATGAAGAAATCGAATTAGCCTTATTACGCTTATACACTATTACCAATAATCAAAATTATTTGGATTTAGCTGCTTATTTACTGGAAATTAGAGGACAGGATCCGGAATTCTTCATTAAAGAAATGCAAGAAGATGTTAAAAAGGAGCGTGAGTCTTTAGTTCCAGGAATGCCTATTATTCATAAAGATTTTAATGCAGCTTATTTCCAGGCAGATAAAACTATTTATGAGCAAGAAGATGCTAATGGACACTCTGTACGTGTAGTGTACCTTTGCTCAGCAATAGCACGTTTGGCTTATGAAAAAAATGACGCTAAGCTTTTGTCTTGTGCGCAAAAATACTATGAGAGTATCGTAGGTAAGCGTATGTATGTTACAGGTGGTATTGGCTCATCTGTTCATGGTGAGAAGTTTACAGCTGATTATGACTTACCTAATGACTCTATGTATTGTGAGTCTTGCGCATCTGTGGGTTTGACCTTCTTTATGCGTGAGATGTTTAAGAATAAGCAATTGGGGCAATATGGTGATGTAACTGAAAGAGCTGTTTATAACACTGTTTTAGGTGGTATGAACTTAGACGGTAAGGGCTATTTCTATGTAAATCCACTGGAGGCCAAGCCTGAATATTCTAAGTTAAATCCAGGCCTTTCTCATGTAAAGACTCGCCGTCCAAGCTGGTTTGCTTGTGCTTGTTGTCCTCCAAATATTGCTCGTTTGGTTATGAGTATTGGTGAATATGCATATTTTATAAAAGATGATGTTTTATATTGCAATATGTATATGGCCAATGACTGCGAAGGTGAGATTTTAGGTGAAAAATTCTTTATAAAACAGGAAAGTAATTATCCTTGGTCAGGTGAGATTAAGTTTACATTTAAAGGTGAGACTAAATTAAAGTTAGCTTTAAGAATTCCTGAATATGTAGATGAGTTTACTGTAAATCTAAATGGCAACAAGATGTCTTTAGATGTCTATGATGGTTATGTGATTTTAGATAAAGGCTTTAAATATGGCGATGAGGTTTTATTAGATCTTAATTTAAAACCACAATTTGTGATGGCCAATCCTCTTATTAAAGCTGATATCAACAAAGTCTGCTTAACCTATGGTCCATTGGTATATTGTGCTGAAGAAGTTGATAACGGTAAAGATTTACACCTTTTAAAATTAGGTAATCAAAATGTATGTCATTTTGAGGAAAATCTTTTAGATGGTGTTAACGTTATTGATAATTTAGGACAAAAGATAGTGCTTTCTAATCATTTTGCCAAAGGTCTTTACAATAGAGCGATAAACCTTGATAAAAAGAGTAAAAGTATCCGTCTTATTCCATACTACTCTTGGTGCAATCGCACTGAAGGCGAGATGACTGTGTGGTTTAATTTATAGAAACTAAATTTTGTTGTCTAAATTTTAAGGGGAAAATACATTTAATGTATTCTCCCCTTTTTTATAAAAAAAGTTAAATATTAAGGCTAAAAAAAAGCTCTCTGCTTTTACACAGAGAGCTATGCTTTTTTGGAGATGTTTGTAATCTTTTATAAGCAGTTTCTTAAAATTGCGACGATATCATCACGAGTTAATGGAGTTAAAGCTAAACCTAAATCTCCCCAGTTGTCGCATAAGTGCTTGGCCATATCTTCAAAATGTTTATCATCAATACCAATTTCACTAAAGCTTGATGGTAAACCTAAAGACTTAAAGAATTCCTCAGTCTTTTCAATAGCTTTATTTGCTAATTCTAATTGAGGAAGATTTTTATCTAATCCCCAGACATTAACACCATACTGAGCAAAACGAGGAGCGGTAATTTCATTTAAGGAATAACGCATCCATCTTGGGGTAATGATGGCAAGACCTACACCATGAGTGATATCAGTGTAAGCACTAACTTCATGCTCAATACCATGTACAGGCCAAGGTGAGAAATCACGACCAATGTTTAAAAGACCGCAACAACCAAAGGAGCTGGCTTGCATTAAAGCTGCACGAGCTTCATAATTTTGCGGATCTTTAATTGCAATTGGTGCATATTTAATAACGGTTCTTAACATGCTTTCACAAAAACCGTCAGTAAGCATATTGCCGTTTTTAACTAAATACTGCTCAAAGGTGTGAGACATAATGTCACAAGCACCAGCTGCAGTTTGGTTTTTAGGAACGGTATAAGTATAAACAGGATCTAAGATAGAAGCTCTTGGAGCAAAATCACCGAAAATTGGTAATTTTTCTTGAGTTTCTGGATTTGAAATAACACCACTGGCGTCATATTCGCTACCAGTTGCAGATAAAGTTAAGATAGTAACAATTGGTAAGCTTTTACCTACTTTACTATTATCTTTGACTAAATCCCAAGGATCGCCATCATAAAAAGCACCTGCGGCAATATTCTTTGAAGCATCCAGTACGCTTCCGCCACCTACTGCTAAGATTACGTCAATATTATGTTCTTTACATAATTTAACGCCTTGACGGATAGATCCGATTTTGGGATTTGGCTCAATTCCTGAAAGCTCAAAAATTTCAGCATCTTTTAAAAGATCTTTTATTTTGTCATATAAGCCAATCTTTTTGATGCTACCGCCACCATAGGTTAATAATACCTTTTTTCCAAAAGGGGCCATGAGTTTTGGCAACTCATTAACTTTGTCTTTACCAAATACAATATGTGTCGGCAGATATAAATCAAAATCTTGCATAAGCACGCTTCTTTAAAAAATTTTTAACAAGTACACATTTTTATATAGTGATACATATTTGTCTTTTCAAGAAAAATTTCTAAAAAAATTAGTGATCTAATTAAAATTTTTAAAAAGCAAATTTGCATTTAAAGGTATTCATTTTGTATAAAAAAACGCCCTGCATTTTCACGCAGAGCGTTATTTTCATTAACTAATAAATATTTATTGTTAATGCAGTATGAAAGAAATCATGAAGATTACGATAACAATCCACATAATTGGGGTAATGTCACGGGCGCGACCTGTGAATACCTTTAAGAAGCAGTAGCTAGTAAAGCCAAAACCAAAACCATTGGCAATGGAGTAAGTTAAAGGCATCATGATAATGGTTAAGAATGCAGGAATGGACTCAGTGTAATCGTCAAAGTCTACACCTAATACGTTCTTCATCATCATAGCACCCACAATAATTAAAGCAGGAGCGGTTGCATAGCCTGGGATTAAACCGGCTAAAGGAGCTAAGAAGAAGGAGAGTAAGAAGCAAATACCAACAGTTACAGCAGTAAGACCAGTTCTACCACCGGCGTTAGCACCAGCAGTGGATTCTACGTAAGAGGTAACAGTACAAGTACCCATTACAGCAGAAATCATAGTACCGCAAGAATCAGTTAATAAGGCACGGTCAATGTTTTCAATGTGACCGTTTTTATCCATAAGTCCGGCAGCTTTACCAACACCAATTAAGGTACCGATATTATCGAATAACTCAACAACGGTGAAGGTGAAGATAATGGAAACTAAGCCATAGTGGAAAGCACCAACTAAATCCATAGCCATGAAGGTCTCACCAAAGTGAGGGAAGTCAAAGCTGATAACATCAGATACTTTTGTTGGAGCTGGGGACACGCCACAGATCATACCGATAATAGCAACTGCGACAATACCAATAAGCATAGCACCCTTTACTTTTAAAGCTAAAAGGATACCAATGATTACGATACCTAAAACTGTTAATAAAACTTTAGGATCAGTCATGCTACCTAAGGTTACCTTAGTTGCAGGAGAACCTACAATTAAGCCTGAGGTCTGTAAGCCTACGAAGGCAATGAACATGCCAATACCAACAACAACGGCAGATTTAAGGCTCATTGGAACAGAATCAATGATGAGCTGACGTAATTTGGTAATGGTTAAAATTAAGAAAACGATACCAGATACGAAAACAGCACCTAAAGCAGTCTGCCAAGGTAAGCCTAAGGTATTGCAAACATAGAAAGTGAAGAATGCATTTAAACCCATGCCAGGAGCAACTGCTACTGGAATATTGGCAAAGAAGCCCATAGCTAAGGTGCAAAGACCTGCAGACCAGATAGTGGCAGCAACAGCAGCCTCATGAGGAATACCTGCCTCCTGAAGGATTGATGGATTTACGAAAATAATGTAAGCCATTGCCACGAAAGTGGTAAGACCTGCAATAATTTCAGTACGGACAGTAGTCTTTTTACGAGAAAGACCAAAGATCCTATCAAGCAAACCCTTAGGGGCTTGTTGTAAATTTTCTGACATGAGAACCTCAGATTAGTGTTGATGTGAAAAAAGTTTGTTGCAATTATAGAAAGAACTTGATTTTTTTCAATAGCCGAGGATGGCTTTTCTATCATATTTAAGGTCTATTTTTATGTTAATTTTAAAAATTTGCGAAAATCGCATCTACTATTCAACAAAAGGATTTTAAATAGATTATTTTTTTAATGTTTTATTTTTTTATTATTAAATAATTAAAAAATTTTTGATTATTGATTATATGTTTTGTGGTTATGGTCAAAGTCTTTAGGATATCTTATTGAAATTAGAATAAAAAAGCTTAAGATGAGTAAGATCGGAGTGCCTGAATATGACCAGATTAGTAAAAAACGCCGCTTATTATCAGAGCAGACTTTCTGATTTATCTATAAGCCAGAAAAGAAAATATGCTTCATTGCTGCATCAGGCTCAGTCCCGTCGTATTTTGACCATACCTATGGCTCAATTATGCGAGGAATTGGAGCTTGAATACACTAAGGACAGTTTTGAGCAAAACGTAAAATACGAGTATGCCGCTATTGGTAAACTTTTGTCTGAGTTTGGATTAAAGCTTGTTCCTGGGTTTATTCCCTGCGATTTAGGTTTTAACGATATTATTTTTGTAACAGTTAAACCTAATATGCAGCATGATGAAGATTGCGCTTATGTAAGTGATCTTATTGCTAAAAAGCGTCCTCCTATGCCAAAAGATATGGCACATATTACGCGCATGAATTTAAAGCTTACAAATTACAATATTATATTGCGTTTGTTTGAAGCTTTAGGAGTGTTGGGTAAAGAGCATCTATGCACTCAACAGCGTATGACTTTAAATACCATCATAAGTAATTTGCAATTACCTCATGAAGGTGCCGATTTTCTGCGCTCTTGCTATACCTATGCAGGAGAGCAACATAATTATTTATGTGATTTTTATGACAAAGAGTATTGCTTTAAACCTTTAAAGCCTGAGCAACAGGAAAATGTCATTAAATATTTGGCATTAATTGCCGCTCAAAGTACTTTTAAGCCGGTATTTTCTAAAGATTATCCATATTTAGATAAGCTTATGCATGAGTTCTCCCTATTAGAGGAGGAGCACAATGCCGGTATTCATAAATATCCAGCTTTTAATACATTGCCTAAAGTTGAAGGTGTTTTTTCTCAAGAGAATTTAAAATCTCATTTAGGCACAGGTCTTAAAGCTAAATTTTCTGCAATTTATACTAATTTAAGACGTTTAAATCAGGATAAAGTTATAAAAGAACACATTCCTGAATTTAAACAGGAATTACAAGCAACTTTCTTTGCCAATATGCATTTGCCATCTTGGGCAATTGCCGGCTTAAAAGATAAAGTAAATAAAGCATCTCCAAGTTTTTTTAAAGCGATTCCAAAAATTGATGAAATCTTTTTTAAAGAGGCTCGTTCTTTAATTTCTCCTTGTCGAGAGGCAGGATTTTTCTATTGGACACACAATAAAAATATACCTTTAGCTTATCCTTGGGTTGTTGATGGTGATGCTGATGCAAAACGTATTTTAGAAGATTCGTCTTTATGTGAACTTAAAGACTATTTAACTAAACCAGCTTTAGATGATATCGATCAAGAGCTGAGATTAGTTCATAGCCTGTTTTTTGGGTTAATTATCCATAATGCTTTACAAGGTTATGATCCAAAACGCTCAGATCTCTTGATGAAGATGTTAGATGCTGAACTTAATAAGTATCAGTATCCCCTGCTGTTTATTAAGACCTTTTACTATGTACTCTTTGGTATTGATATGAAAAATCCTTCATTGCCAAAAGAGCAAGTGGTTTTAGGCCTATGTTGCTTCCCAAGTCTATTGTCTTTACTTATTTATAAAATTTATGATTTTTATAAAGAGGATTTAGATCTTTGTCCAAAACGTTTAATTTTTTATTTTAAGCTCTATGGAATCAGAGCTGTTTTAGACAATTTTCATTTGCATTCAGTTTATTTGCAAAGACCTTTAGCTTTAAAATTGATATTAAAGTTAAGTATTGCCTTAACTTCTTCATTAGGCGATAAGATTTGTGATTTTGTAACTTGTGAAGATGATCCTCAAGGAAAGACTTTAGCTGAGCTTGCACAAACTGCGCAGTTTACAAAACCATATAAGACCCTTTTAGATCAGATATTTTCAAAAACTCTTCTAAGTCCATTATTAACAGCTGCATTTTATAAACAAAATGCTCCTTTTCAATTCTCTGTAAACAAGGACTTTTTAAAGAAATTCTATGCCTTAGTTGAGCCTTGTAGCATTCATTTTGATTATCTTTTATCTGTAAATGCTGATGACAATTTGATGCTTGTGGATTTAATGCTCAACAAGCTATCTGATCTGAGTAAAGAAACTTTAAAGGCTAAGCTCTTAAATATGGACTTTGCATCTGATGAAGAGCTTTGTCGTGTTCTCTCTTTACGCTGGTCTCCTGAATTATGCAGAAGTTTAAAGCATGAGCTTTTAAAACTTGGTTTAATTTGTATACCAAGCGATAACCTCTTGCCAAAGAAGTTATCTCGTCACTTCCATCATCATAAATTTGTGGCATTAAAACCACTAAAAGATCATGTAACCGTTAAATTTATTGAGAAATTGCAGGCAGCGCAGTTTGCTTATTTACTGTTTTATTATGCAATTGGTAAAGTCACCTTTATAAAAGAATTGACGGATTTTTTTGTTACACCAGAAGATGAAAATGCTTTTTTAAAAGGATTTTTAGATAATCTTGCGGTTATGGCTACAAGCTCTAAGTCTTTTTTAAAAGAACAATTAAAGGAAGTTTACGCCTCTGATCATTCTTTAAATTATTTTAAAGATGTGCGTGAATGTGTAAGATTCTTAAGCAGAAAAGCTGTTTTTCAATTTAATTTCAATCCGCTTTTATTAACTCGGATTAAAGATCTTTATGCCATTATGCATTTACAAGAGCGCGATTTGATTTCAAGACAAAATCCGCGTCTTACAGGTATTGGTGATAAGCCTAAAAAGCCAGTATTTTCCAATTTAAATCCAGAACTTATTCGCTCAAAACTTCAGGAGAGTGCTCAAGTTCAGGATGTAATTGCAAAGATCCGCGATGAAAATGATCCTAATGCTACAGTTGAGATCTCAAAAACAAACACAGAAGTAAAAGAAATTAAAGAAGAGAAAAAAGAAGAAGTTAAGACTAAGATTCAATTGCCAAATGAAGCTATCTATAAGCTTTTACATGCTATATATACAGAGGGCGTGGAGATTATGGATTTAAACGAGTTTCAAGGACTGTGTTTAAGTCTAAAGTTCATGTCAATGGATGTAGCTGTAGAAGAGGTTAATGATTTTTGCTATGACACCTTTGATGAGCCTTTATTTGATTTAGCTCCAGAGGAAAATCAAGTGTATATCACAACCTCTTTATTAATGCAGATTTTCTAAATTTTAGGTGTTTTTCTTAATCTCAATGGCTTCAATTTTTGAGGTAATGGAGCCATTGTTGGTTAAGGTATGTATAACATCACCAATCTTTACTTTATTAAGATTTACACTCTTTCCTGTATCATCTGTTGTAAAGGTATAGCCCTTTTGTAAAAGAGCTAGAGGATTTAATGCTTCAAGCTTTGAAACGAGGGATACAAGATGTTTGGTGGCATTTTGTAAGTCTTTTTCACAACTTGAGCCTTCAATTTTCGCGATGCATTTAAAAACAGTATCATAACGCTCATTTAAAAGCTCATTGATATCGTCATTAAGTCTTATATAAAAAGCATCTGTCTTTTTATCAAGCTCATGAATTTTGCTCTTAAGATCTATTCTTTGAAGCTTATTATTTAAATAGTTATAGCGTTTTTCATATGTTTTAAGAGTTAAATTTAAAGCGTTATTTAATCTTGAGATATATCTTTCAATTAAAAGATATTTTTGAGAGATTAAATGCTTTGGATTTGCATTTATGAGCCGTGCGTATAAATTTTGAAGTTCATTTTCTTTAGAGGTTTTAAGATTTAAATAGCCTCTATCAAGTCTTAACTCTAAAGAATTTAAACGACTTTGATAAAGCTTTATAGAGTTTAAAGGGCCTGCGTTTTGAAATCTTGAGCGTAGAAGATTGAATTTTATATAAGTGTCGCTTAATTGGCGTTGAATAGTGGCATTTAAGCGATTTTGGTAATTAAATAAAGCATTATAGATATCATCTTTAGTAACGCTTGATACTAAGTTTGCTGCAACTGAAGGGGTACTTGCACGTACATCAGCTGCAAAGTCGGTTAAAGCTACATCAGGCTCATGACCTACAGCCGATATAATCGGGGTTTTAGAATCTGCTACTGCACGGACTAATTTTTCATCACTAAATGGCAGTAAATCTTCAAAAGAGCCTCCACCACGGCCAATAATCAACACATCGCACTTATTGTCATTATTAGCGGCATTTAAAGCTGAGATTAAGCTTTTAACAGCCCCATCTCCTTGAACTCTGGCATCATATATTAAAATATTTATACCATCATTACGGCTCTTTAAGGTCATAATGATGTCATGAACAGCCTTGCCTTCAGCAGAAGTAATTACACCCACAGTATTTACAAATTTAGGAATAGCTCTATTGGCTTTAGCAAATACGCCCTCTTTTTCAAGTTTTTGCTGTAAAAGTCTAATTTGCTCCATCAAAAAGCCTAAACCGGCTTTAAACATATTTGAAGCTACAAGACTAAAGTGTCCACTTCTAGCATAGATACTGCTTTTACCGCAGACAACAACCTTATCTCCAACCTTGGGGACAAAATCTAATGACTTTAAAATATTTTCCCAAAGGATACAGTCACATACAGAGGAATCATCACGAATTTTAAAATAAAGGTGTCTAAAGGTTTTTGCCTCTGCAATTTCACCTTGAACATAAGCCACACCACAGTTATCTAAGATATCGTTAGTGATATTTAGATAATTAGTTACAGTCATAGGCCTAATGCCTTCTGGAACTTGTCTTAAAGTGTCGTTATTGGTCAAAGTATTCATAGACGTTTTTGTAAGATCTTATTTAAACTGAACTTTATTTTAAATCATTTATAAAGTTAGTGCCAAAAAACATATTGTTATGTAACTAATTGATTTTTAATCTAATATAATAGATATGAAACTTTATATGAATAGCAAAAACAATTTTAAAAGATATAAGGTCTTTTGTTTTTTAATATTTTTTAGTTTACCTAAATAAAATAAAAAATTTATTTAACTACACAGACCCCTATATTAAGTTATGAGTAGATTTTACAGGTCTTTTCGTTCTGTATGTTATTTAGACTTTTACATGGGGGTGAGGGCATTTTCCTTGTGCCATTATCACTTAGTTATGGTGTATTGAAACTTAGGTGTCTATATCTATAGCGTGTTCTTATATGTTGTTGGTTAATTCAAACAAATTTAATTATCGTTAACTAAATCTGCATCGAATTTTGTTTAATGTATTTAAAATATTTTTTCAAAAAGATAAAGTTAAATATAAATTTTTTTGATTTTTTTATGATTTTATATTGTTTTGTATAAAAGGCATAAATAAGCC
>Freddie_p2__coassemble_2221_pt1 | contig 14083 bp, 13 predicted proteins | sample Freddie_p2__metabat2_high_PE_038 | metagenome-assembled genome bin Freddie_p2 | reverse complement strand
TGATCTTTTTTTTGCTTTTGGCTTTTTTATGCGGTTTTTACCATATAAAAAAAATAGCGCCATTACTGGCGCTATTTTTTATAACTTTAAATACTAGATTTTTTGACAGCTAAGTTTATTTTGATCATCGAATTTCAAAATATACTTATCTTGAGGAATCAAACTACCTGAGAGCAACATCTTCGATAATGGATCTGCAATCTCGTTTTGAATTACACGACGTAATGGACGTGCACCAAATACAGGATCAAATCCTACACTTGCAACATGCTCATAGATAGAGTCATCAAGCTCAATCTCAAATCCTGCATTCTTAAGACGATTTTGTAAGGTTTCAAGCTGAATCTTAGCAATCTTCTTAATATGTTCATGAGATAAAGGATGGAATACTACAGTCTCATCCACACGATTTAAGAATTCTGGCTTAAAGTGTTTCTCCAAAATTCTTAAAAGCTTGGATTTGATTTCCTCGTAGCTTGCCTTACCACTTTCCTCCTGAATCATCTGTGATCCCAAGTTAGAGGTCATAATAATCACGGTATTCTTAAAATCGACTGTACGCCCCTGACCATCAGTCAAACGACCATCATCCAATACCTGTAAAAGGATATTGAAGACATCTGGATGTGCTTTTTCAATCTCATCTAAAAGAATTACCGAATAAGGACGACGTCTTACAGCTTCTGTGAGATAACCTCCCTGTTCATAACCAACATATCCCGGAGGAGCACCGACAAGTCTTGAGACAGAATACTTTTCCATAAACTCAGACATATCAATACGCACCATAGCCTTTTCTGTATCAAACATAAATTCAGCTACAGCTTTGCAAAGCTCGGTTTTACCAACACCAGTAGGTCCTAAGAACATAAAGGAACCAATAGGACGATTTGGATCTGATAGGCCCGCTCTGCTACGTCTAATTGCATTGGCAATGGCACTTACAGCCTCTTGCTGTCCAATAACTCGCTTATGCAAATTATCTTCCATATGTAAAAGCTTAGCGCGCTCACCTTCTAGCATCTTAGATACCGGAATGCCTGTAGCTTTAGATACAACTTCTGCAATTTCAGCATCTGTTACCTTATTGCGAACAAGCTCAGTATCCTGATTTTTAGCTTTGCTACAATCTGCAATCTGTTTTTCTAATGCAGGGATCTTGCCATATTGAAGCTCACTCATTAAAGCTAAATCGCCTTTACGTTTTGCTACATCAAATTCATGACGAGCCTCGTCTAACTTCTCTTTGAATTTTTGAGTGCCTTCAAGCACTAACTTCTCACGATTCCAAATCTCGTTTAAACGAGCAGTTTCCTTCTCATCCTTTGAGATTTCTTCATCAATTGCAGCCAAACGCTTACGACTTGCATCATCAGTCTCCTTTGCAACTGCCTGACGCTCCATCTTAAGCTGAATTAAATGTCTATCAAGTCTATCTAAAGGCTCAGGTTTTGAGTCTATCTGCAATCTGATACTTGCAGCAGCCTCATCGATAAGATCAATAGCCTTATCTGGAAGCTGTCTATCTGTAATGTAACGATTGGACAAAGTTGCAGCCGCTACAATCGCAGGATCTGTAATTTGAACATGATGATGGATCTCGTAGCGCTCTTTTAAGCCTCTTAAGATAGCAATAGTATTTTCAACAGAAGGCTCGCCTACAAAAACCTTTTGGAAACGTCTCTCTAAAGCTGCATCTTTTTCAATGTATTGACGATACTCATCCAAAGTAGTTGCGCCAACGCAATGCAGATCACCTCTTGCCAAAGCTGGCTTTAACATATTGCCAGCATCCATAGCGCCGTCACTCTTACCAGCTCCTACCATAGTATGAAGCTCATCGATAAACAAAATGACTTTGCCATCTTCCTTAGCAAGCTCGTTTAAAACAGACTTTAAACGTTCCTCAAATTCGCCTCTGTATTTAGCTCCAGCAATTAAAGCACCTAAATCAAGAGATAAAACTCTCTTACTTCTAAGGCCTTCAGGTACCTCACCTTTAATAATTCGCTGAGCTAAACCTTCGACAATTGCAGTCTTACCAACACCAGGTTCACCAATTAACACTGGGTTATTCTTGGTTCGACGCTGTAACACCTGCATGGTACGTCTGATTTCTTCATCACGACCAATCACAGGATCAAGCTTACCTTTTTCGGCTCTTTCAGTTAAATCAATGCAATATTTCTTTAAAGCACCTCTTGCCTCTTCTGCATTAGGATCATTTACATTTTGACCTTTACGCATACTATCAATAGCTTGCTTTACCTTGTCTAACTTCAAATTGCACTGTTCAAAAATTTTCTTTAATGAAGAACTTCCCTCAAAAGCAGCTAATACAAACATCTCAGAGGAGATATAAGAATCACCTGATTTTTGAGAAAGACCATCACAAAGATTTAAAAGACGAACAGTTTGTGATGAAAATTGAACATCTCCCCCTGCTCCACGAACCTTTGGTAGATTTTCAATTTGTTTATCTATTAAAAGTTTTATAGCATTTGGCTCAGAGCCCGCTAACGTAAATAGCGGCCTTACAGTGCCGTCCTCTTGCGCAAGCAAAGCCGACATGACGTGTTCAGGTTCTATAAACTGATTGTCATGTCCTACGGCAAGCGACTGCGCATCTGCTAAAGCTTCTTGAAACTTAGCAGTACATTTATCTAAACGCATTCACGCCTCCATGATTTATATCCTTTATTTACTGATACTAATAATGGGGGCTATTTCTAAAAATTAAAGCTTTATCACAAAAAACATCTAATAAAAATTATTAAAACCCCAAGAGTTAAAAAAAATACCCTTTTAATAACAACATGTTATTAAAAGGGTATGGTTTTATATTTAAAAAGCTTGCCTTAAATCTTTAAATTTTTTTATAACAATAAAAGAAGCCATGCGGCCTGTAATCTTGTCGCGTCTATAAGAGAAGAATTTATCTTTTGCTTTAAAAGTATCTTCATTGCATGAATAAATTTTCTCTACGCCCAAATCTTTTAAATTTAATTCACAAGCTTTAACTAAATCACATAAGTATTTGTTATTTTTTGATTTTTTAAAACATGGAGTGGGATCTTTTAAAAGATTTGCAAAATGATCTAAAAATTCAGGACCAACCTCATATGAGTCTTTACCAATGCAAGGTCCTAAAAGAGCACAAATAATTCCATCTGTATATTGACGCATGATTTTGAGGCTTTCAGAAACAATTCCTGAACACAAACCTTTCCAGCCACAATGAATTGCTGATACGACTTTTGATTTATCATCAAATAAAAGTACAGGCAAACAATCGGCGGTCATTACAGCTAAGACAAGATTATCTTTAGTTGTTACGAGGCCATCGGCATCAAAACATTTACACTCATCATTTTCAACCAAAGCTACATGCTTTGAATGAGTTTGATTCATCCAGATAATCTTTGAGCCTAAAAGATTCTCAAGATCTAATCTGTTTTTTAAAACATCCTTAAGATTATCTCCAACATGATCACCTAAATTGAAACAATCATAAGGATATTTACTTACACCTTGAGATCTTAAGGTATAACCTGCAAGGATATTTTTTGGAATAAAATCAACATCTTTATTAAATTTATAAATCAGGGCCATTAACTTTTAAATCCTCACGCAGGATATCAATGAGCTTAACCATATCATCAGGAATTGGCGCATCAAAACTCATATTTTCCTTAGTCACCGGATGAATAAATTCAATATGAGCTGCATGTAAAGCTTGACGTCTAAACTCATGAAGCTCAGCGGTTAAAGCCTCAGTCGCGCCTTTTAAAGTACGTAATCTGCCACCATAAACAGGATCACCTAAAAGGGGGTGGTCTAAACTTGCCATATGGACACGAATTTGATGAGTACGACCGGTTTCAAGACGCAATCTCAAAAGAGTATGTGCTCTAAATTGTTCTTTTACGCGATAGTGTGTGATAGCCTCACGGCCCAAGCCATCAGGAACAACCGCCATTTTAACTCGATTATAAGGATCACGGGCAATATCAGTCTCGATAGTACCGCCAGATGAAATCAATCCCCAAGCTACAGCTTCATACTCACGCACAACATCATGTTTGGAAATTGCACGAACAAGTCGCTTTTGAGCCACATTGCTTTTGGCAATAACCATAAGACCTGAGGTTTCTTTATCCAATCTGTGCACAATACCAGCTCTTGGTAACACTGATGTTTCAGGATAATGATAAAGCATGGCATTCATAACCGTACCGTCTTTACAGCCAGCTCCTGGATGTACTACCAATCCTGCAGGTTTATTGATAACCACGATATCGGCATCATCATAAATAATATCCAATGGAATATCTTGAGGTTTAGCATCTAAACTCTCAGGCTCAGTTTTTGTAACTTCAATGGTTTGACCGGAACTTACTTTGAAATTACCTTTCTTTTTTACCTCGCCATCAACAGTCACCAAACCTTGTTCGATAAAAGACTGTAAGGTACTTCTTGAATTTTCTTTATCAAAAGCTGCTACTACAGCATCCAAACGTTTTCCGTGATACTCGTCGCTTACAATATAAATAACTTTGTCAGACATTTTTTTTACTAAATTTTAGGTTGAAGATCATGGCCAATAAGATACACTATACAATGAAAAAATTATATATAGATAACGGAGTTCAATTAGATGTTTAAGTCCGTAATCCCTGTGATTGCAGCTTTAGCTATTGGTTTATCTGGATGTTCAAGTAGTGACGCCCAACGCCAAAACGTCCCTGATATTTCTCAGCAAGCCCTTTATAACACTGCCATGGCTTCTATGGCTGCCAATGATTACAGTCGCGCCCGGCGGTATTTAGAAGCATTAGATTCTCGTTATCCTTTCGGCGAGCTTACAGATCAAGTACAACTTGATTTAATTTATGTTTATTACAAAAGCCGCGAGAGTGATTTGACCTCTGCTGCTATCAATCGTTATCTTAGATTAAACCCAGATAGCATGTATACAGACTATGTCATGTATATGCAAGGTCTTAATAACATTCAAAAGCACTCCGACATGATTCAGGAATTTTTACGCCTTGATCGTGCCGAAAAAGATCCAACCTATTATTACGACGCTTTTAAGAACTTCAGTGATTTAATTAAGACTTATCCAAATAGTCCTTATGTAAAAGATGCTCGTCAGCGCATGATTTACATTAAAGATCAATTAGCTGAACGTGAATGGCACATTGCTCAATATTACAATGAACGCGGTGCTTGGCTTTCAGCTATTCGCCACTGCCAGAGTATCTTATACTCCTACCGTGATACTCAATACATAGGCGACGCTTTAAAACTTATGGAAGATTGCTATCGTAAATTAGGCTTAAATATGCCTGCTGATAATACTTCCAAAGTTATCTCTGCCTCTGGAGTTTAAATAATTCATATACTGCCTTATGGCAGTATTTTGGAGATTTTGTGAGCGTTTTTATATACGACCCACCACAAGAGCCTTTTTTAAATATTCTTTACGAAGACGACTTTATTGTCGTTTGTGACAAGCCTTCAGGACTTTTATCAGTCCCGGGGCGTCTTTTAGAACATCAAGATAGCCTCATATATAGAATAAGACAAACAACAAAAGATGCCCAAGCTGTACATAGATTAGATATGGACACTTCAGGGATAATGGTGGTCGCAAAAGACTCTCAAACTGCAGGACTATTAGGAAAGCAATTTATAAGCCACGATGTAAAAAAAGCTTATATTGCTAAGGTTTTGGGCTTAATTGAAAAGTCAGGCTCCATTGATGCACCTTTGCGCTGCGATTGGGAAAATCGTCCTTTACAAATTGTAGATTACAAACAAGGCAAACCTTCTTTAACTTTGTTTGAAAGAATTTCTTCTGATGATAACAGTAGCATAGTAAAGCTTCTGCCTAAAACCGGACGCTCACATCAACTAAGAGTACATTTAGCATCAATTGGCCATCCTATAGCAGGAGATCGCTTTTATGCAAAAGGCGAGGCTTTAAAACTAAGCTCTCGCCTTTGTTTGCATGCTGCGTTTTTAGAATTTAAACATCCTTATACAAATGAGGTTATGTTATTTTCCACAAAAGCCTCTTTTGCAAAAGATGTAGATCCTAGCGCTTGGATCGTTTAATTAAGTCGTAGGCTGCTTGAATATCTTTAGCTTTTTCTTCATAAACCTTAACAAGCTCAGGAGATAAGTTCTGAGACTTTAAACGATCAGGATGATACTTTAACATTAAGCGCTTATAAGCACGGTTAATGTCTTCAAAAGGAGCATCCTTATCAACGCCTAAAACTTCATAAGCTTTTAAAAGATCATTCTCTTTGGACCTTGGAGCTGATTCACCATTATTTTGGTAGTGGTTATAGCCTTCGTTTTCTGAGTGTGAATAGGTACCGCCATTTTTAAAGTAGTTTGAAAAATATAATTCAGCCACTCTTTGACGGATTAAACGCTCCATAGCATCAGCTTTAATTCCAAGCATAGTAGCGATATTGATTAAACGCTCATGCTCCAAAGGCTCAAGGCTACCATCTGACAGAGCCATTTGCACTTGAATTTCTAAAAGATACGAAATCAAGCTTAAATTACCTTGGCTCATAGCACGCAGATTATCAGTCAATGATTTCAAATCAAACTCTGCGCTTTTGCCATAATTAAAAGCTTCAATCGCCATCTTTTTTGAATGTTCATCAAGTTGCATAAGATGCATATAACGCTCAGCGGTGCTTATATGCTGACGATTGACTCGACCTGCTCCTCTTGCAACATAGCCCATCAAAGCAAAAGTATGATGTACTAAATTTTGATTATAATTAGCTCCTTTGGTAAAAGCATAATTGGCCTCAGCATCATTACGCATTTTGATATTTCTTTGTTTATCAACAAAAAAATAACCTATTAAACCACCTATTGCTGCAGTAATAATATTGCCGAAGAATAATAATCCTAGTAAACCCCCTATAATGGTGCCTTTCCAAGACCTCATAAACTCTCCTTTGATCTTATATACTCTTCAGTTTGTTTCAAACGCTCTAAAGTACCTACATCAAACCATGCCCCATCAAGTAATTGACCTTGAGCTTTATTACCTTCTATCCATCTTAAGAAAAAAGGTTTTAACGGTAATCTATCTACTTTAAAACCTTCAAAAGCTTCTCTCTTATAAACAGCTACTCCTGAAAAGGTCAAATTATTACCTAAAATTATTTGGCCTTTTTTAAGGCTAAAATCGCCTTGCAGATGATGTTGTGGATTTTTTACCATAAACATTCTTGCAAGAGCATCTCCTGTAGGAGGATTTAAAAACTGTTCATAAGGACCATCAATAAAAACATCTCCATTTATAACTAGAAAATAATCATCTATTAAATATGGTAGAGCATTGATAATACCCCCAGCTGTTTCAAGTCCTGGAGGTAATTCCACAGAATGTGTGATCTTAAGACCAAATTTTTTGCCATCTCCTAAAGTATCAACAATCATTGAGCTTAAATGCGCACTATTAACCACAATATCATTGATACCAATACTTTTTAGTTTTAAAAGATGCCAAAAGATTAAAGGCTTTGATGCTACTTTTACTAAAGGTTTGGGGCAACTATCGGTCAAAGGACGCAGGCGTTCGCCTCGTCCTGCAGCTAAAATCATAGCTTGCATAAATCAGTATCACCTAAATATTTATTTAGAAAATCATGTAAAAAAGACAATCTGTAATCTGATGCAGATTCTTTTTTTGCATATGCAAAAACTCTAGGCAAATCTTTAAGATAAGCGCTTTTTCCATCTCGCATATACAATCTTCTAAAAATGCCTAAAACTTTAAGATGACGCTCAAGACTTACTATTTTCAAAGTATCTTTAAACTCTGAAAATGAGGTGTTTTTTAGAAAACCAATTTTTTTATAATTATCAAAAGCATGTGATAGAAGTTCTTCTATGAGGCTCTCACTTAAATTTAAATAACAATCAAAAACAAGTGAAGATAAATCATAAGTAAGAGGACCTTCTACCATGTCCTGAAAATCGATGACATAAAGAGAGTCATCTTGAAGCATTAAATTGCGACAATGAAAGTCTCTGTGCATAGGAATTTGTTCTGAAGATAAACAAACATCCTTTATATATTTAAAGCTTTCATCTAAATACTTTTGTTCTTTATCACTTAGTTTAAGATTGAGCGTTTTATCTAACATCCACTCTGTGAATATTCCCAACTCCATGTCAATAAAAGCACTATCAAACTTTGGTAAAGGTAAATCCACTTGTGTAAGTTTAGGCAAAATGTCACAAGCCTTTAGATAAAGATCTTTTATAGTTTTTTCATTTAAAGCACTAAAAAAAGATCTATCTCCTAAATCTTCTAAGACCATAAAGCCATTTTTAAGATCATAGTGATAAATTTCAGGAACATTGATTGCAGCTTTTAAAAGAGCTTTATCGATAGCCACAAATTCTGCATTTTTCTGGCTTGTAGGCGGGGCATCTACGGCTATGCCGTAAGGAGTTCTAAAATAACGGCGTAAACTGGCATCACCGTTTAAAGCTTCAAGGGAGCTTTCGCCGTATATACTTTTTAAATAGGCCGCTAAAGCGGCCTTTCTAATATCAGTCACGTTTAAATACCAGGTCCCAAACACCATGGCCCAAACGCTCACCACGCAACTCAAACTTTGTCAAAGGACGCCAAGAAGGTCTTTCGATAAAGCGACCGTCGCTTGCGGTATTGCTAAAGCCTGATGCTCTGGTTAAAACATCTAACATCTGCATAGCATACTCTTCCCAATCAGTAGCAAGACGGATAGCACCACCATGCTTTAACTTTGGGGCAACCATAGCTATAAATTCGTCATTAACAAGTCTACGCTTAAAATGACGCTTCTTAGGCCATGGATCTGGGAAGAAAATCTGCAAAATATCAATGCTCTCATCGTTTAAGAAGTGCTTAAAGATTTCAAAAGCATCATACTGAATGATGCGAACATTCTTAAGTTCCATCTCTTCAGTAAGCATTAAAGCAGACCCAACCCCTGGAGGGTGAACCTCAATGCCAAGATAGTTACGATCAGGATCTTCTTTAGCCATCTGAGTGAAAGATTTGCCCATACCAAAGCCTATTTCGACTACAAGTGGGGCATCTCTATCAAATAACTCAGAAGGATTTAAGACCTTACCCTCTTCAATATTTACTAAATATTTAGGACCTAACTCCTCAAGAGCTCGTGTCTGTGCTGCGGTAATACGGCCGGCACGCACTACATAAGACTTGATATGACGATCCTGAATGTTCTCATTTTCCATTAGATGAGCTCAAGCTCCTGCATTTGGGTTTTAATCTCTAAACGCAATTGTTCACTAATAGGCAATACAGGCAAGCGAGTTTCTTCAGTGCACAAACCTAATAAAGAAGCTGCATACTTTGCAGGTGCTGGAGATGGCTCCTTGAACATAAGCTTGTGTAACTTCATAAGCTTATCCTGAAGCTCACGAGCCTTTACCCACTCATTAGCCTCGCATAATGCCTGAACTTTTGAAACTAAACGCGGTGCAATATTGGCTGTAACAGAAATGACACCACTACCACCGGCAACATTGTAACTTACAGAGGTAGAATCCTCTCCTGAAAGCCAAGTAAAATCATCTTTCTTAATTAACTGACGTTCAATCCATGGACGCTCTAAGTTACCGGTTGCATCCTTAATACCTGCAATACGAGGTAACTCAGCAATGCGAGCTAAGGTCTCAGGCAAAATATTTACAACAGCACGACCTGGAATGTTATATACAAAAATTGGTAAAGATGTTTCATCATGAACCATCTTAAAATGAGCGTATAAACCTTCCTGATTTGGGCGGTTATAGTAACCTGCAATATGCAAAAGACCATCGGCACCAGCTTTTTGTGCAGCCTGAGACAAATAAATTGCCTCAACAGGATTATTAGAACCAGCACCAGCCATAACCGGGATCTTACCTTTAGCTACGGAAGATACAATCTCAATTACGCGGATATGCTCTTCATGAGTTAAAGTTGGACATTCACCAGTAGTACCGGCAGGAACAATTGCATCAGTGCCATTATCAATATGCCACTGAACCATCTTAGCCAAAGCATCTTCATCAAGACGACCATCTTTAAATGGTGTAATCAATGCTACTAAAGAGCCATGAAATTTATGCATTTTTTATCTCCACAGGTTGACGTCTTATTTTAGATTTTAAAGCTCTTTTATAAGAGCGGGAATGCTTAAAAAAAGCACTCCCGACGTTCTTTTTCTGTAATGCGCTAAATGAAACAAAATATAAGTCCATTTATCATGGACTTACAAAAGTTTTAGTTATTAGGTCTTAAAGTCGGGAATAAAATCACATCTCGAATAGTGTGACAGTTGGTGAACAGCATAACAGTACGATCAATACCAATACCCTCACCTGCAGTTGGTGGCAGACCATGCTGAAGAGCTGTAATGTAGTCCTCATCATAGTACATAGCCTCATCATCACCGTGCTTCTTAGCCTCAGCTTGCTGATGGAAACGGCCTGCTTGATCATCAGGATCATTTAACTCAGAGAAGCCATTACCGATCTCGCGACCACCAATGAAGAACTCAAAGCGATCGGTAAATCTTGGATCTTGATCGTTACGACGAGCTAAAGGAGAAACCTCAGCAGGATAGCTTGTGATAAAGGTTGGTTGCTGTAAGTTAGCCTCTACCAACTCATCAAATAAAGCAGTAATGTAGTGACCTAAAGTCCAGCCCTCAAGCATCTCAATGTGGTGGATCTTGCAAAGATTGCGACACTTTTCCTCATCCTCAAGATCTTCCATAGTAATGCCATTGCCATACTTAACAATAGATTCTTTCATGGTTAAACGATCAAAAGGCTTGGCAAAATCGATATCTAAGCCAGTCTCGCCTTCACGACCATAATGAACCTTAGTAGTACCTAAAACCTCTAAAGCCATCTTCTTATAAAGATCTTCTGTGAAGTCGATAAGATCGTGATAATCGTGGTAAGCCATATAGAATTCCATCATGGTGAATTCTGGGTTATGACGAACGTCGATACCTTCATTACGGAAGTTACGGTTGATTTCGTAAACGCGCTCAAAACCACCTACAACTAAACGCTTTAAGTAAAGCTCAGGAGCAATACGCAGATACATATCGATATCTAAAGCATTGTGATGAGTTACGAATGGTTTAGCATTAGCACCGCCTGGAATTACGTGCATCATAGGGGTCTCAACCTCCATGAAGCGGTGGGAATCCATGTACTTTCTGATGAAAGAAACAATCTTTGTTCTTAACATGAAAGTACGACGAGAATCTTCGTTAGCAATTAAGTCTAAATAACGCTGACGGCAACGAGCTTCCTGATCGGTTAAACCCTTATACTTCTCAGGTAATGGGCGTAAAGACTTAACTAACAGACGTAAAGCGGAAACGTGTAAAGTTAATTCACCAGTCTTGGTCTTAAAAGCAAAACCAGTTACACCAATGATGTCGCCTAAATCAAGCTTCTTGAAAACGTCCTGATAAACACCTTCTGGAAGATTATCACGAGCAACGTAGATCTGAATTTTGCCACCCATATCCTGTAAAGTAGCAAAAGAAGCTTTACCCATAATACGGCGAGTCATAACACGGCCGGCAATGGTATAAGTGTGCTTTTGTGCCTCTAAAACTTCATTATCAAAGTCTTTGCAGGCTGCAACGATGTCAGAAGATAAAGCATCACGACGGAAATCGTTTGGATAAGCCTGACCTAAAGAACGAAGAGCATTAAGCTTCTCACGGCGATCAGCCATTACATTATTAAGGTTTTCACTTGTACCTAAAGTATCTTGTGTCATTTACAATTTTCCTATATTTGAAGTCTAAAGTCCTGACTTTAAACTTGCTTCAATAAACTTATCTAAATCACCGTTAAGGACTTTCTGTGTATCGCGATTTTCAACGCCGGTACGCAAATCTTTTACTCTGGCATCGTCTAAAACATATGAGCGAATTTGACTGCCCCAACCGATATCAGCCTTACTATCCTCAATAGCCTTTTGAGCACTCATACGCTTTGACAGCTCTAAATTATATAAACGTGCACGCAACTGCTTCATTGCTTGATCTCGGTTTTGAAACTGAGAACGTTCATTTTGGCATGAAACCACAATTCCTGTTGGAATATGAGTAATACGTACAGCAGATTCCGTTTTATTTACGTGCTGACCACCAGCTCCTGATGAACGATATACATCTACACGTAAATCTGCAGGATTGATTTCGATTTCAATATTGTCATCAACCTCTGGATAAACATATGCTGAACAAAATGATGTATGACGTCTATTATTAGAATCAAACGGAGACTTTCTTACAAGTCTGTGTACTCCAGTTTCTGTTCTAAGCCAGCCGTAAGCATGATCACCTACAAACTTTAACGTTGCAGATTTTATACCAGCAACCTCACCTTCAGAACATTCAGTAACAGTAACATTAAATCCATGTTTTTCACCAAATTTAATGTACATACGCATTACCATTTCAGCCCAATCCTGAGCCTCAGTTCCGCCTGATCCTGATTGAATATCCATATAACAAGGACTATTGTCCTGTTCTCCTGAAAACATTCTTTCAAGTTCCAAACGCTCTAAAGTCTGTTCTAAAGAATCAGTTTCGGCCACAGCCTCATTATGAAGATCCTCATCATTATCCTCTTTTGACATTTCTTCTAAAGTCTGAATATCATCAAATAAAGAATAAATTTTTTTAAAGCCTTCAACACATTCAAGTAAAGCCTGTCTTTCTTTACCTAAAGCTGATGCTTTATCCGGATCATTCCAAACAGAAGGCTCTTCTAAAAGACCATTGACCTCTTCAAGACGTTCTGTCTTTACTTGTAGGTCAAAGATACCCCCTTAGGGCATCGGCACGCTCTCGCAAAATTGAAAGGCGTTCTTTTAATGAAATTGTCTCGAGCACTTTATCTATCCATTTTGAAAGTATATGAATTTAAGATTATATCAAAATGCAAGCAGCTTCCGGCATATTAAAACGATTATTGCCCTGCTTTGGTCAGTTGTATTTAAGGTTTTTTGTTAAAATAGGTCATCTTCAATATGAGGTTTTGAAAAATGATGAATATGGATGATATTAAAACAACTGTTGCAATGGCTTTAAAAGAAGACTTAGGTGGTGTTTGTGACCCAAGTCTTGATGTAACAGCTCAACTCATCAACAAAGATGACGAAGAGAAAGCTATTGTTATTACCAGAGAAAAAGGTATTTTCTGTGGTAAGGCTTGGGTTGAGGAAGTCTACAGACAGTTAGGTGGCAATGTTAAGATCGAGTTTAAAGTAAACGACGGTGATGAAGTTGAGCCAAACCAGGAACTTTTTGAAGTTTCAGGCAATGCCCGTGTTATGTTAACTGCAGAGCGTACCACCTTAAACTTCGTTCAGACTTTATCTGGTGTTGCAACAGCCGCTAATGCCTATGTAAAAGCTATGGCCGGAACCTCTTGCCGCCTTTTAGACACTCGCAAAACCATTCCTTGCTTACGTACCGCTTTAAAATATGCCGTAACATGTGGTGGTGGTCATAATCACCGTATGGGTCTTTTTGATATGTATTTAATCAAAGAAAACCATATTATTGCTTGTGGTGGTATTAAACAGGCTGTTGAAAAAGCACGTATCTTAAAGCCAAATACTAAAGTTGAGATTGAAGTTGAAACCTTAGAAGAACTGCAAAAGGCTATTGATGCTGGCGCAGACATCATCATGCTTGACAACTTTGACTATCAGATGATGCTCGATGCTGTAAAGATTACCGATCACAGAGCAAAGCTTGAAATCTCCGGTAACGTAAACCTTGAGACCATTGGTCGCTTTGCTGCAACCGGCGTTGATTTCATTTCTGTAGGCGCATTAACCAAACATGTTCGCGCTATGGACTTATCTATGCGCTTTGTTGGCTCTAAATAAGATTTAAAAATTAAAAATGCCTTAAGAAATTTATTCTTAAGGCATTTTTTTACCCAAAAAGTGCGTTTCTAGATAATTAAGCGCACTTTTTTGTTTACATAATTT
>Freddie_p2__coassemble_2122_pt1 | contig 14820 bp, 12 predicted proteins | sample Freddie_p2__metabat2_high_PE_038 | metagenome-assembled genome bin Freddie_p2 | reverse complement strand
ACCGATGACCCCCTGCTTGCAAAGCAGGTGCTCTCCCAGCTGAGCTATACCCCCAACTATCTTCGACGTGGTGGAGCTAAACGGGATCGAACCGTTGACCTCTTGCATGCCATGCAAGCGCTCTCCCAACTGAGCTATAACCCCACATCGAGGAACATTTTGAACTGTCTTAAGTGGTGGAGGTAAACGGGATCGAACCGATGACCCCCTGCTTGCAAAGCAGGTGCTCTCCCAGCTGAGCTATACCCCCACAAATGGCGTGGAGCGAGTGACGGGAATCGAACCCGCGTCAGTAGCTTGGGAAGCTACAGTTCTACCATTGAACTACACTCGCAACGAATTTTGCCATTTTACTCTAAATTGATACTATGTCAAATTACCAATTTACGTTTTAAATACTGCAAACTATCGGTAATGGTATTGGTATCTGTAGCCGATGAAGCAGATGTGACACACTTAAGTCCACGGTACTCTCCATCAATCATTTCACCATAGCATGTCAAAGGTAAAACCTGACCTAAGATTCTAAGACCCATGGATTTGAGCTCACGGCAGACAGCTACTGTAAACTCAGCGCCAGTTGTATATAAGGCCTGAATTTCAGGGCGCTTTTTTAAGACATTGTAGGTAATCTCACCATAAGCTGTAGCAATAATATCTAAAGCTTCATTAGAGGTGCGATTAGTCTTAATTAAGGTTTCTTGATACTCTTGATTGATATCCGTACTTGAGATCATGTTGTCAGAAACAGCAAAAGCGGTGGTATAGCTATCATATCTGCTGACAATCTCAGCTACCACGCGGTTAATCTCTTCGGTGCGGCGATGATCTTCTTTTAAAAGCTCTAAGTTATGAACAGTAACTAAGAGCACTTTTTCCTCAAGACGTAACATCTCAACTTGTGCTGAGATTAAAGGATTGTTGCCACCGACAATACCAAATATCTTAGGTAAACGATTTGCATTTGGTAATAAGATATTCGGTCGGTGCATAACTTTTCTTGCTAAAGTTGCGGTAAATGGACCAGGATCTACGGCTAAGAACTTAATGCCAGATAACACGGTTGCATCAGCAATCATGTTAATTTCCTCTTGTGAGGTACAGTCCATAACAATAGCGCGGGTACCTTTTTGGGCTAAATCTCTAATAGTTTTAGCTAAATGATGAGTACCTTTTAAAAATTCTTTTAAGTGTAAAGCTTCTGCATGATAGCGGAATTTTTCTGTGAAGAGATCGGCAACACGTCCACTGTGGGCCGGTTGCATATCTTCAAGACCTTCCAAAGATTTTTGTAAAGGCTTACCGTCAACTAAGATATAGCCACCAACATTGGTGCGTTTTAATGCAGGGAATGCCGGCACTACAATTGCGACACGATCGTTATCACCTAAAGCATCAAGCATAGCCTCAGTTTCAGCGCAGGTATTGCCTCTCATAGCCGGATCAATGCGTTTTGCATACAGCTTTACTTCAGAATTTTTCAGTAATCTTGCCGCATAGAACACTATTTGATAGCTTTGCTGAGGATTTAAGTGTCTTGAGTTGGTAGCGTATACTAAACAGTCACAATTTTGAGTTACAGGATCTTTAAGACCACGAGCATTCATTAAGGACAAAACGCTAGAGCCATTTTTTTCAAGCATGGCTCCAACAGCGCTACCGCCGGTTATTTCATCTGCAATTACAATACATTGAGTCATTTAAATTCCTCTAGCCTAAAGTGGCAATTCTTGCTCTAAGTCTAAGCACATTTGGAGGTACAACGGATATTTCGTCAATACCAAGTTGAATTAGTTTGGCTAAAAACTTTTCGTTTGATGCAACTTCGCCGCAAATTCCTACCCAAATTCCAGCGGTATGGGCATTGTGTACAACAATTTCAATTAGCCTTAAAACTGCGTGGTGGAATGGATTTAAGTATCTAGATAAATCAGCGTTTTGCCTATCTGCAGCTAGTGTAAATTGAGTTAAATCATTAGTACCAATTGAGAAGAAATCTACTAATGATGCAAGTTCATCACTAATTAAAGCTGCAGCAGGAGTCTCAATCATGATGCCAAATTCAATATTTTCTTTAAAAGGAGTTCCTTGAGCTTTGAGATCAGATTTCACCTCTTCTAAAATCTTTTTGCAATCTAAAACCTCTTCTACAGTCGAAATCATTGGCAGCATAATTGCCAATTGTCCATATACAGAAGCGCGTAACAAAGCACGCAGCTGAGTTTTAAATAGCACACGATTTGATAAACACAATCTTATAGCTCTCAATCCCATAGCCGGGTTATCTTCATGTTTTAACATGAAATACTCGGTTGTTTTGTCAGCACCGATATCAAGAGTTCTAATAATTACACGTTTACCATCCATCTGCTGTAGCACTTGGCGGTATATATCAAATTGTTCATCTTCAGTAGGGTAATCTTTTGACTGTAAAAAGATATACTCACTGCGGAAAAGACCAATACCTTCGGCATCGGAGGACTTGATTAAATCAATATCAGCCAAAGATCCGGCATTTGCATAAAGACAAATAGGGCGACCTTGGCGCGTTACGGTTTTTTTGCCCCTGAACTGATCTAAATGAGCCTGTTGAGCATCTACGGTTCTTTTTCTTGATTTGTATTCAGCGATGGTTCTTTCATCAGGATCAACAATCACCAAACCCTGAGAGCCATCAACAATAGCAAATTTACCTTCAAGGCATTCATCTAAATCATCACCTATGCTTACAACCGTAGGAATACCCATGGTGCGAGCAAAGATGACGGTATGAGATCTTGTTGAACCTGCAGAGGTTATGATGGCAGTGACTTTACCTTGATCAAGCTGAACTGTTTCAGATGGTGCTAGATCATCGGTCGCTAAAATTGTCGGACCTTCACCTTTATATTTAATGCCACTTTTTTTGATTTTGCCGGCATGCATCATCAGGATTTCATTGACGCGACGGGAGACATCGATTACATCGGTAGCTCTACCTTGCATGTAATCATTGTCCATTGATCTAAATTGTTGCTCAAATTTTCTGGCAACAATATCGACAGCGTATTCGGCGTTAGCTTTTTCTGTTTTTATGACATTGTTAATTGATTCTACATAATCAGGATCATCCAACATCATCTGATGGATTTGGAATAAAACAGCATTTTGTTCGCCAAGCTTTTCAAGCGAGACATCATAAAGAGCGCCTAATTGGGCAATGGCATGAAGTCGAGCTTGTTCAAAGCGTTTGCATTCAGCATCAACATCTTCAATAAGATGTTTTTTGTGAATGCTTGAGGTGCGTTGCAGAAAACTTATATGTCCAAAAGCAATGCCACGATTGGCAGGAGTGCCTTTTAAAAATAAATTGTTTTCACTCAAGGTTTCGTTATTCAAGATAGGCCCTTCAGTATAAAACTGTAGATTATTTGGCTTTAGATGTAATTTAGACTTTGATTATACATGAAGGGAAGGTGATATAAGCTATTTTAAGACTTTAAGCTTGAAGCTTGTGTATGTGCTAAAATAACACAAATCTTTTTTTAGGGTGAAATATGTTAGTCAAAACCAGATTTGCTCCTTCGCCTACCGGTTTTTTACACGTAGGCGGTGCACGTACTGCATTATTCTCATGGCTTTATGCCCGTCATTGCGGTGGTAAGTTTGTCCTGCGTATTGAGGATACCGACCGCGAGCGTTCAACTCAGCCTGCAATCGATGCCATCATCGATTCTATGAAGTGGTTAAATTTAAATTGGGATGAAGGTCCTTACTATCAGACCAAGCGTTTTGACCGCTATCGTGAGGTTATCGATAAGCTTTTAGCTGAAGGTAAAGCTTATAAGTGCTACTGCAGCAAAGAGCGTTTGGAAAAAATGCGCGAAGACCAGATGAAGGCTGGTTTAAAGCCTCGTTATGACGGTCACTGCAGAGACGATCACAGCGAGCATGATCCAAGCGAGCCATACGTTATCCGTTTTAGAAATCCAGATGACGGCACTGTAGCTTTTGATGATATGGTCAAAGGCCATGTTGAGTTTAATAATTCTGAGTTAGATGATTTCATCATTCAGCGTTCTGATGGCACTCCTACCTATAATTTCTGTGTAGTAGTTGATGATTGGGATATGGGCATCACTCATGTAATTAGAGGTGATGATCATGTAAACAATACCCCACGTCAAATTAACCTCTATAAAGCTTTAGGTGCCCCAGTACCTGTATTTTGTCACTTAGCTATGATTTTAGGTGATGACGGTGCTAAGTTATCTAAGCGTCATGGTGCTGTATCTGTTATGCAGTATCGTGAAGATGGTTATTTACCTGAGGCCTTAATTAACTATTTAGTTCGTTTAGGCTGGAGCCATGGCGATCAGGAAATCTTCACTCGTGAAGAAATGATCAATCTCTTTACTTTAGATGCTATTACCAAGAGTGCTTCAGGCTTTAACACTAAGAAGTTAGACTGGTTAAATGCTCATTATATGAAGACTATGCCAAGCTCTGAGGTTGCCAAAGAGTTAGTATGGCACTTAAATCGTTTAGGTCTTACTGATTTATCACAAGGTCCAAATCCTGAGGATGTAGTTAAGAACTATGCTGAGCGTACTCATACCTTAAAGGAAATGGCTCAGAAAGCTCTTTGCTATTACCAGGATTTTGAGGATTATGATAAAGCCGCTGTTAAGAAGTGGATTAAAGATGGTTCTGTTGATATCTTAAAGGATGCTTTAGAGAGCTTAAAGGCTTTAGATTCTTGGGATGCTTTAGTTATCGATAAGACCTTAGAAGATCTTGCCAAACGCTGTGAGGTTGGTATGGGTAAGGTCGGTCAGCCTTTACGAGTTGCTATTACTGGTACTGCAATGTCTCCTGGCATTGGCGATACTATGGTATTGGCAGGTCGTGAGCGTGTTTTAGCAAGAATCGAGCGCGCTATTGCCCACTTTGGTGCTTAACTAAATAAAATAAATTCAAAGGCAGACGTAAGTCTGCCTTTTTAGGATAAACAGTAGATGAAATTCTGGCTTTTAGGTATTTCCCTTTTGGGGCTTACCGCTTGCACAGGAGTGTCTTTTCACTCTAATTTAGATCCACGTAATGTTGTTGAATATTACAAGCCTTCCTCAGTAGAAGTCATTGAAAATGATACAGATTTAGATAATCGCGCCTATAAAGTACTGTCTCATGTAAATGGTATGGCCTGTCAGTTAAATGATCGCGATTATATTGCAACTGAGTCTGATGCCCGTACTAACGCTCGCATTAAGGCTTCTGATTTAGGCGCCAATGCCATTCGTTTTGGTAAATGTGTCCGTATTGAAAATTCCCCAGCTTGCAAGGTATCTATTACCTGCTATGGTGATGCTTTAGTTGTTAATGAGTAATAATCAGGAACTTTTAATTACTCCTATAGGCACCATCCGCACTCCTTATGGACAGAAGTTTGCTGTTCCAAGACAGCCTGGATTGGCGCCTCATGCTTTAGGGGTAATCGAATTTTTTAAACCTTATGGTGCTATCGAGGCTTTCGGTGGACTTGAAGGTTTTAGTCATATTCATATTTTATTTGTATTTGATAAAGCTCCTTATTCAAAATTTCATGCCACAGTAAGACCTCCTAGATTAGGTGGTAATACCTCCTGTGGCGTTTTTGCAAGTCGTTCTCCTTTTAGACCATCTCGTATTGGCCTATCAACAGTTAAAATTCATGAAATTTTAAAAGAAAATGGCGAAGTTAAAATTGTGGTTTTGGGAGCTGATTTGGTAGATAACACGCCAATTATTGATATCAAACCATATATTCCATTTGTTGATGCTATACCTGATGCCAAAGGTGGTTTTGCCTCAGAGCCTCCTAAACAATATCCAGTTATTTTTTCAAAGATAGCTAAAGAGAAATTAGCTGATTTAGGGGAGAGAAGGATTAAAGCTTGCGAGGAGACGCTCTCTCAGGATCCAAGACCTGCATATAAAGATGAAAACGACGATAAAGTTTATTATGCTTTAATTTATAACCGCGATTTGATGTTTGTGGTTAAAAATGGGGTTATTGAGGTTTTGGATGTAATTAAAAGAGGAGAGCCTTCATGCTAAAGCTTCGTTACAAGCATGTTTTGTTTGATTTAGATGGCACGATTTATGACAGTCTTTATGCAAACACGGCCGCTCTTTATGACTTACTAATTAAAGAAAGAGGTAGCACTACCGAGACTGTTGATTCTTTGTACCGTTATGCGGCAACACCTGCGTATGAGTCTTTAATTAGCCTAGGCTTTAAGTCTGAAGATTATCAGCGCTTAATTAAAATTTGGTGCGATGGTGTTATCCGTTATGGCAGCAATGTAAAGCCTTTTGACGGCATGCTTTCAGTATTATCCTATCTTAAAAATGCCGGGTGTGCTTTAGGTATTATTACCTCACGTGATAGAGAAAGTGCGGCTATGATAGGACCTTTTGCCGCACCAATACCACCTGAGTTAAGCCTTTATTTTAAAATTGCGATATGCAGTTCAGATGTTGAAAATCCAAAGCCTGCTCCTGATTCAATTTTAAAATACATGAATATAACAGGGGCTAAGCGTGAGGAAATCTTGTATATAGGCGATACTTTAGCTGACTTTGAGTGTGCGCGTGATAGTGGGGTAGATTTTGGTTTAGCCGTTTGGGGCAGTCATATGCAGCAATCTATATCCTGCGCCCATTATTTTCTTTCCCCTTGGGACATTGTAAATGCAATTTCAGCTTTAGATCCTTATCATGAGCAGTGGTTTTTGTGGGCTCATGAAATTCAGGCTATAGGTCAAATTGGTCTTGCTTATACAAAAGATAAATTTGATCGTGAAAGATTTATTCGTTTACGCGAGATAGCCCAGGAAATTATGCAGACACATTTAGATGTGCCTGTGGAAAAACTTAAAGAAAGTTTCTTATTTGACAAAGGTTATCCAACTCCAAAACTTGATACTCGTGGAGCTGTCTTTAATGATAAAAATGAAATTTTAATGGTTAAGGAAACAATGAGTGGTCTTTGGAATCTTCCTGGAGGTTGGTGTGATGAAAATGAAACCATATTTTCAAATACCTTAAAGGAAGTTTTAGAAGAGGCTGGAATGCAGGTAAGTCCTGTAAAACTCATTGCCTTAGTCGATAGAAACCGCCACAACACTCCACCATTTCCATATGGTGTATTAAAAGCATTTGTCTTATGTAAGATGGGACCTCAACACTATGTAAGTCAAAGCGATGAGACAGTGGAGTGTGGCTTCTTTTCAAAAGAAGCAATAAAAGAACTTAATTTACGTAATGAAACTAATACTTACGAGCAACTTTTAATGTGTTTTGAGGCACATGAAAGTTCAAGCTGGGTAACGATTGTGGAGTAAAACATGCAGTATTTAATTGATCTTCATACTCATACTATAGCAAGCGATCATGCTTACAGTACAATTATGGAGTTAGTCTCTCAGGCTAAAGTAAAAGGTATCTCTTTATTTGCTGTAACTGATCATGGCCCAGATGTTTCAGACGGTCCACATCCATGGCATTTTAATAACTTAAGAGTAGTTCCTCATTTAGCTGAAGGCGTTGGTATATTGCGCGGTATTGAAGCTAATATCACCGCAGATGGCGGTTTGGATTTAGAAGAAGGCCGTTTAAAAAATTTAGATATTGTTTTGGCAGGATTTCATCCTAACTATTTACCGACAACTGTAGAAGAACATACAAGACTTATGTGTAAAGTTATAAGATCAGGTCTTGTAGATGTTATCTCCCATCCAGGTGCGGCACAGTATCCGGTTAATTATGAGGAAGTTTTACTGTGTGCCAAAGAGTGTAATGTCGCAATTGAGATTAACTCATCTTCATCTGTTAACACTCGTATGGGTAGCCATGAAAATTGCGTTAAGATTGGTAAATTGGCAGCTAAAATAGGTAATACTATTTCCTTAGGCTCAGACTCTCATATTGCATACTTTATTGGATGTTTTGATGAGTCTTTAAAGGTTATTGCTGAGTCTGGTGTAAAAGAAGAGCAGATTATCAATACTTCACCTTTAAAGGTTTTAGACTTCTTAGAGTCAAGAGGTCACAAACCAATTTTTGAATTACGTGATTATTTCTCTAAATAATTTATAAAAATGCCTTCTAAAAAAAGAAGGCATTAAAACAACAACTTATTGCGCTAATATTTACGCTACACTACGGAAATATCTTGTAATCATAAAAGAGATGTTTGTATTTTCTTTATGAGTTATCACCGAACCATTTCTTATAAAGAGTGTCGTAGGTACCATCAGCTTTAACTTTCTCAAAGCCTTTTTTTACCATTTCAATAAGCTCTTCATCATGTTTGTTAATTGCAATGCCATATTTATCGGCAGTAATTAAATCAGGTAATAAGGTAAGATTTTGATTTTGAGTATGAGCCATGTAATAGGCAAGTACCGGGCGATCGTTTACAAGAGCCTGGCAACCACCTTTATTAAGCTCTAAAAGAGCCTCAGGAGCTGAGTTGAACTGAGTTAATGTTGCTCCATCAACTTTGGTGCTTACATATAAAGCGCCGGCGGTGCCTATTTGACCGCAAATCTTACGTCCTTTAAGATCGTCTACAGACTTAATTTCATTTTCAAATTCTTTGCGTACAATAATGCCTAAACCGGCAGAGCAATAAGGATCTGAGAATGCAACTCTTTTCTGTCGTGCTTCGGTGATGGTAAAACCTGATATACCGGCATCTAAAGTTCCAGTTAAAATGGCAGGAATAAGTCCGTCAAAAGGCATGGAGTGCATTTCAACAGTAAAGCCTCCGGCTTTACCAATAGCATAAATAAGATCAATATCGAAGCCTTTAAGCTCATTGGTCTTTTTATCCACGAATTCAAACGGAGCAAATGAAGGTTCTGTTCCTACTCGAACAGTACGATTACCGGCAACAGCTTGAGAAGCTAAAAGAGCACCTAATGTAATCGCAAGTATATTTTTGAACTTCATATGATCTCCTAAATAATCATGAATTTTGATATGTTTATAATCATAAATTCAGATTTTATTTTTACGCAATCTAATTTTATAAATGATTGCTTTTAGTGCGCTGTTGCTAAAATTTGGTGAAAATCCCATAATTTCGATGGGAATGCAGGTTTTGAGGATGTTTTATGGAAATTTTGCACAATTTTGGACATATGGCTAGGAATTTTAGGTTACTCAAAATTCATTTGCGTTTGGCTAAATCATTGCGTAATTATGAAAAAGAAAAGTATTTAGATTTTACTTTCAGACCTGCAAAATTAAGAGATCTTAAAGCTATAAAAGATATCCACAGTGAGTGCATGGGACAAAGTTTATTTGATTGGCTTTATCGTATTTATTTTTTCAAAGCACGTGAACTTATAAGTGTTTGTGAGGATAAAAACGGCAAAATTGTGGCATGTGATATGTTCATGTTTCAAGAGGTAGAACTTGGCGAGGATATTTTACATGAGCTTTATGTTGAGGTCTTGCCTGAATATCAAAAACAAGGTTTAGCTACAGCTATGCGCCGTTATTGCGTTAAAAGTTATAAAGCAGGGCATAAACTTAAAGGATTATCTACATTGGCTTTATTTGATGATATTAAAGCCTTAAGAACAGCACAAAAGGCAGGATATGCAATAACAAAGGCCTCTGCAAAACCGCCTGCATATTATCTTTTTCAACATATCTAAATAAAAAGCCTGGATAAATCCAGGCTATTTATTTTATTAAAGATAACTTTTAGTTAGAAACTTTCTTAAAACGCATACGATGAGGTTGAGCCTCTTCGCCTAAGTTTTGTTTCTTCCAAGCTTCGTACTCAGTATAGTTACCTTCAAAGAAGCGGACCTTACCCTCATCACCGTAATCAAGAATATGGGTAGCAATACGATCTAAGAACCAGCGGTCATGGGAGATAACCATGGCACTACCTGGGAACTCTAACAGAGCATTTTCCAAAGCACGTAAAGTTTCAACATCTAAGTCATTGGTAGGCTCGTCTAAAAGTAAGAAGTTGCCTCCAACTTGCAGAAGTTTTGCCAACTGCAGACGGCCTCTTTCACCTCCTGAGAGGTTACCAACACGTTTTTGCTGATCGGTTCCACGGAAGTTGAAGCGACCGATATAAGCGCGAGAAGGAATTTCGTAAGAGCCAACCTTTAAGATGTCAGAGCCTTGAGAGATTTCATCAAAGACAGTGTTATCGTCTTTCATTTGATCTCTAAACTGCTCAACATAGGCAGTTACTACAGTATCACCTAAACGTACAGTACCACTATCAGGTTTTTCAATACCGGTAATCATACGGAATAAGGTAGATTTACCTGCACCGTTAGGTCCGATAATACCAACAATAGCGCCCTTAGGTATGCTAAATGACAGATCGTCAATTAAGGTTTGATCACCATAGGACTTAGATAAGTGTTCAACCTCAAGTACAGTCTGTCCAAGACGAGGCCCTGGTGGAATATAAAGTTCGTTAGTTTCGTTACGACGCTGATATTCAACAGAAGAGAGCTCTTCAAAACGAGACATACGAGCTTTAGATTTGGCGTGGCGGCCTTTAGCACCTTGTCTAACCCACTCAAGTTCGCGTTCGATAGAGCGGCGACGAGCACTTTCAGTATTTTCTTCAATTTGTAGACGCTGATCTTTTTGCTCAAGCCAGCTTGAGTAGTTACCCTGCCAAGGAATACCCTCACCACGGTCAAGCTCTAAGATCCAACCGGCGACATTATCTAAGAAGTAACGGTCGTGGGTTACTGCCACTACAGTTCCTGAGTATTGATGTAAGAACTGCTCTAACCAATCTATAGATTCAGCATCAAGGTGGTTGGTAGGCTCGTCTAAAAGTAACATATCAGGCTTTTCTAAAAGTAGACGGCATAAAGCTACACGACGACGCTCACCACCTGATAATACTTTAATCTTTCTTTCAAAAGGAGGAAGACGTAAAGCATCAGCGGCTTTATCTATTTGTACATCAATATTATGACCATCAAATGCCTGAATGATAGATTCAAGTTTAGCTTGCTCTTTGGCTAAAGCATCAAAATCAGCATCTTCCTCGGCATAAGCTGCATAAACTTCATCAAGGCGAGTTAAAGCGGCTTTTACCTCAGCAAAAGATTCTTCGATAACCTCACGAACAGTCTTTTCCATATCAAGAACAGGTTCTTGAGGGAGATATCCAATTTTAATACCAGGTTGTGGACGGGCTTCACCTTCAAAGTCTTTATCAACACCGGCCATAATCTTAATTAAAGTAGATTTACCAGCACCGTTAAGACCTAAAACACCGATCTTTGCTCCTGGAAAGAAAGATAAAGAAATATCTTTCAAAATTTGTTTTTTAGGTGGCACGATTTTGCCAACACGATTCATTGTATAAATGAACTGAGCCATCTATGTTCCTCAAAAGTTAGACTGCCTAAATTGTATCAGTCTTAGGCTAATAAAGCCAATATAAGGCGTTTTATTGCAGGTGGGGATTTGTAAGGTGAAAAACTTGCTTTGTGTATAAAATTATTTTAAAAAATAAAGGCTAATCTCTTTTTTAGATGCAAATTCGGTGTTTTTGCCCTAGAATAACAAAACATCTGCGCATAATACTTAAGATGCGCTATTGTAGATGGATTATTTATTACGGAGAAATCTTCAATGGCATCTAAAAAGCCTAAACATGATAGCAACACGATTGCGGTAAATCGTAAAGCGAGCTTTGAATATTTTATTGAAGAGCGCTACGAGGCCGGTCTGGAGCTTCAGGGTTGGGAAGTTAAATCACTGCGCGCTGGCAAATGCAATTTAACTGATGCTTATGTAACAGTTAAAGATGGAGAAGTTATCTTATTGGGTTCTCTTATTAACCCTTTGAAAACTTCATGTGCTTTCGTGGTTAGCGATCCTACTCGTACCCGTAAGCTTTTGTTGAATAAAAAAGAGATTGTTCGTTTAATCGGCAAGGTTCAACGTTCAGGCTATACCTTAATTCCTCTTAAAATGTATTGGAAAGGCCCTTGGGCTAAAATTGAAATAGCTTTGGCTCGTGGTAAGCAAGAACACGATAAGCGCGATAGCATTAAAGATCAGCAGTGGGCTCGTGATAAAGAGCGTATTATGAAGAAAAACTTCCGCGCTCAGTAAAAAAAAGTTCTGACCTAAAAAAAGCCTTTTCATTTTTATGAAAAGGCTTTTTAAGTTAAATCTTCTTTTTAAGCTTTAGGATCCTGATGTTTTTTCATAAATTCAGGATCATTTAAAAGCTCTTTTGCCATAGCTAAAGCATGATCAAAGTCGACAGCTAAGGCTCCATCTAAATTCTTATGTACACCAGCTTTTTCTAAAATAGTTCTAGGTTGAGAACGCATAGCTGAGAAAATTACAAAAGTATGGTGTTCGCGACATACCTTAATAATATTTTCAATGGATGATTCTCCTGAAGCATCTAGGTATGGCATAAACCTCATGCGTAAAATAAGAATACGAGGCATTTCTTCTAAGGTATTTAATTTGTCACAAAACTCAGTGGCAACGCCGAAGAATAAAGGTCCGTTAATCTGCAGCACGATTACATCATCAGGAATATCTACATTTTCATTACCAATATCTCCATCCTGACTTTCATATTCAGATGTTTTGTAGTGACGTTTAATCTCAAGAGATCTGGACATATGGCGCATGAACAAAAGCGAGGCGAAAGTTACACCAACACCGATGGCAACAGTTAAATCAACCAATACAGTAAGAGCAAAGGTTAAAAATAAAATGGTGCGATCTGATGGAGAAATCTTTGCAATTTGGGTGAAATGTTTAACATCACTCATACCCCAAGACACCATAAACAGGACAGCAGCTAAAGCAGCCATTGGGATAAACGCTAAGATGTCCATTGCGGTGTAAAGAAATACAAGTAAGAAAACAGCATGAGCAATACCTGCAATAGGAGTTCGGCCACCGGCCTTTACGTTAGTTGCAGTACGGGCAATTGCACCTGTGGCAGGAAGGCCACCGAAGATACCTGAGGCAATATTGGCAACACCTTGACCTATAAGTTCTTGGTTTAAAGAGTGTTTATGACCAATCATGCCATCGGCAACTACAGCTGAAAGTAAAGCTTCAATACCAGCTAAGAAAGCGATAGTACAAGCTGAAGGTATAAGCTCTCTTATAGTTTCAAAAGACAATTCTGGCCAAACAGGCATTGGAAGACCTGTAGGTAAGTTAGGGAAGCGACTGCCAATAGTTTCAACAGGAAGATTGGCAATAAAAGCTACTAAGGATACAGCAATAATTGAAACTAAATAAGATGGAATTTGTGGTGAAATCTTTTTACAAATTGCAATTAAAGCAAAACCGAGAACACCTAAAGCTACGGCATAGATGCTAGTTTCATTTACATGAGCAAAGTAGCATGACCATTGACCTATGAAGTCAGCTGGAACATTTTTAACAGTCAATCCCAGGAAGTCTTTAATTTGGGATGAGGCAATAATTACAGCAATACCAGAGGTAAAACCGGTAATAACAGGATAGGGAATAAACTTGATGAGCTTTCCAAGTTTGGCGTAACCTGAAACAATCAAAATCATACCGGCCATGATAGAAGCGATAATTAAACCGTCAAAACCAAATCTTGTAATAACATCAAAAATCACCACAACAAAGGCACCAGTAGGGCCACCGATTTGAACTCTAGAACCTCCTAAAAAAGAGATGAAGAATCCGGCAACTACAGCAGTTACAAGGCCTTTGTCAGGAGAGGCTCCACTTGCCACAGCCATAGCCATAGCCAAAGGCAATGCTACAATTGCAACGGTGATACCAGCTATGATATCAATTCTAAATTGTTTTAATGTATAGCCTTCTTTAAGGCATGTAAGCAGCGCTGGAATAAAAGTGCTGGTGTTTTTCATAAAAAAATAAATCCCCTGCGGCATCCTGTAAGGGATCCGCGGCTTAATAAAATTGCTCCATCAAGGTGGGGCGTGGTGAAATTTAGGTTTGTTTGTAATGTCGGACAGATAATGGTGAGATAGAGCCGACATAAAGGTTTCGCGATTATACCAGCTATTTGTAAAAATTGGTAAAAAAGCCATTTTTCTCAAGCTTTTTTTGATAATTATTATTGTAGCGCTTGCAGCTTTATCCGGAATGTATATAATTAAATGACCTGGGGGTGTTTTTGGTTTCGACCGGAAGCGTGGATTCCTAGGAGCATGTCGAGGTGCGGGGCCTCGTTAAAAATTCGCATTAAAATAGTCGCAAACGACGAAACCTACGCTTTAGCAGCTTAATAACCTGCTCAGAGCCCTCAGTTCTAAGCCTTTCTAGTGACGCTTAGTCTTACTGGGGTCGGTTCTTCACTAGATCGAGTGGAAACCCCGTCTGAGGTGGAAGCTTTAAAGATTTTTTCAGACTGGGCATTTAGTGGCGTGGCGGTCCGCAGCTGGTGTCGAGATTAAGGATTGCCTAAACATGTAGTGCCGAAGATGAAATCTTTTGGGACGAGGGTTCAACTCCCTCCACCTCCACCAATAACCGTCTTTTTGGACGGTTTTTTTATGTCCAAAATTCCCTTCATTTCTTAAAATTTGCCTTATTTATCATCTAATTAGCGTTTTATATGGTTTAAAAGCGTTTCATATGGTTTATACTGAATTTAAGGCAAAATATATACCGAAATGTATACCTAATTTATAAAAAGCTATTCTATTTCTTTTTGTATTTATTACGGAAAGTATAAAAACTCTGTAAATAAAATATGGTTCTTCGCCAAATCTGTGGCTAACTAAAATTTTATATCTAATTTTGTTATAC
>Freddie_p2__coassemble_2083_pt1 | contig 15267 bp, 15 predicted proteins | sample Freddie_p2__metabat2_high_PE_038 | metagenome-assembled genome bin Freddie_p2 | reverse complement strand
TTATTTTTTTATTTTCACTTTTATCGTAAAAATTTTTATATAAAATTTTCACTTTTGCGCAAACGTTTTACAAAATTTTTGCATTAGGTACTTGTATATTTTTATATAGTTTTTATGAATATAATTTCTTAAAATATTTTATAAAATATCTATTTTTGTACCTAATTTTCATTTAATTTTTTAAGTCTAAATTTACTTGCGAAAACGTATAAAGCGATCTTTAAAAAACTTTTTCTCTGCCCTATCTTTGAGATAGTCATAGTTTTTAAAGGAAAAGATCATGTCAGGTGTTCTTGCAATGATTTTAGCCGGTGGTGAAGGCAAAAGACTTATGCCTCTTACCATGTCAAGAAGTAAACCTTCTGTTCCTTTTGGCGGTAGCTACAGAGTAATAGACTTCGTCTTAAATAATTTTGTTAATTCAGGTTTTTTAAAAATATACGTTTTAACTCAATATAAATCCCAATCACTATATATGCACTTAAAAAACGGTTGGGCTATAAACGGCATAACAGGTGCCTTTATAGATGCAATTCCAGCACAAATGCGCATAAGCCGCGAGTGGTATCAGGGAACTGCCGATGCCATTTACCAAAATCTCCAATTTATAGATGAACAATTCCCAGAACATGTAGCAGTATTTGGATCGGATCATATATATAAGATGGATATAAGGCAGATGGTTGATTTTCATAAAAACCTAAATGCTGATTTAACTGTATCTGCGATAAAAATGCCTGCAAATTTATGTTCTCGTCGCTTTGGCGTAATTGAGGTAGATGAGAATAACCGTATGATAGGTTTTGAAGAAAAACCTTTATATCCAAAAGAACTTCCTAATGAACCAGGCTTTTGCTTAGTATCAATGGGAAACTATGTATTTAAAAAGGATTGTCTTAAACAGGCTCTTATAGAAGATACTCATAATTACGAATCTTCACATGATTTTGGTCACGACATTATTCCCAAGCTCTATAAAATAGCAAATGTTTTTGTCTATAACATAAATAATAACCACATAGCAGGTGAAAACAATCAAGCATACTGGAAGGATGTTGGTTCTTTGGATGCCTACTGGAGAGCTCATATGGATCTTTTAGGCAAAGATCCACTCTTTTATTTAAATAACCCTACCTGGCCTCTACATACTTTTTATCCACCACTGCCTCCTGCAAACTTTACTGATACCCAAGATCACAAATCTGAAATTTCACATTCAATGATTTCTGCTGGATGTCAAATAAAAGGATCTACTATAAATAAATCTGTTATAGGCTTTAGGTGTACAACACAAAGTGGATCTTGTTTAGATGGTTGTGTTTTAATTGGTGATGACAAAATAGGAAAAGGCGCAAAGATTAAAAACGCTATTTTAGATAGATATGTTGATATCGCCCCAGGATTTACTCTAGGTTATGACATAAAAAAAGATAGCGCTTTGATAAATCCGCACGATCTTATGGGTCCTACAATTACCGAAAAAGGCATAATCGTCATTCCTCAAGGAATGCGCCTAGGTTATTAAATTATAAGAATCTTTATTTCTTGCAAATTAACGATTCATAATTTATAAAAAATTTGTAAATCAGATTTATGTAAATTTGTGCACCTACCTGCACAAAACTTTAAAACAGATCTAATTGTTAAAAAAAATTATAGATTATAATTTTTAGAAGAATTTTTATAAAAGCAAACAAAGCCCAAATGATAAACATTCATTTGAAGCAGTCTGCGATGTAACATCGAGGTTTGAAGTGAACATACTGTTTTTAGCATCAGAAGTTGCTGGAGTCATTAAATCAGGCGGATTGGCTGACGTAGCAAAGGCTTTACCTTTGCAATTACAAGCAGACGGTCACAAAGTAGTACTGGTAATGCCTTGCTACTCCATAATTTCAAATGTGCAGAATTTTCCTGTTGTTGCCAATGCGGTTCTCAACGAAAACAATATGAATCCTGATTTGCGCATTCCATTTAGTATTCGAAAAACTAATTTAGCCTCATCCGGTGTAGAGCTTCTTCTTATCGATTGTCCGCGTTTCTTTGATAGAACATCTCTTTATGGCGACAACAACCAAGCTTACGGTGACAATGGTGCTCGCTATGCTTTCTTCTGTGCAGCTGCGATTGAAGCTGCCAAGATCATGGGATTCCAACCTGATATTCTGCACTGCAATGACTGGCACACTGGTTTAGCCCCAATGATCTTGAGATTAAAATATGCTCAAGATCCTTTCTTTGACAAAACACGTTCCATAATTACCATTCACAATGCAGCTTTCCAAGGTGTATTTGATCGCTCTCAACTATTTATGCTGCCTGAGATTCAAAATATATACAATGACCGCATCGCCCAAGGCTCTTACATTAACTATTTAAAATGTGGTGTCTTCTATGCAGATAAGATAAATACTGTAAGTCCAGGTTATGCCAATGAGCTCACAACCTATTTAGGCGGTCATGGTATGGCACAAAACTTTATCGATAGACGTGACGATCTTACCGGTATTGTTAATGGCTGTGATTATTCAGACTGGGATCCGGCCACAGACTCTTTACTAACCATACGCTATAACATCGATAGCATGGATGAGAAGATCTTAGGTAAGTACCTATTACAGCGTAAATTAGGTTTAGCTATGGGCGACACTCCAATTTACGGCATGGTTGCTCGTTTAACTGATCAAAAAGGCATTGGTCTTTTATTACCTATTTTAGATAGATTCTTGCAACATAAGGTTCAAGTCATTATTGAAGGAACAGGTGATCCTAATTTACAAAGACAATTACAAGAGATTGCCAACCGTCATCCTGACAAATTGGTATTCCAACCAATTTATGACAATGCCTTAGCTCACCAAATTGAAGCTGCAGCTGACTTCTTCTTAATGCCTTCAATTTTCGAGCCATGTGGATTAAATCAGATCTACTCCTTAGCTTATGGTACTTTACCAATTGTACGTGCTGTAGGTGGTCTTAAAGATACTGTTATTGATTATGATCAAAACCGCGATATGGGTAACGGCTTCGTCTTTAATGAACCTTCTCCTGAGGAATTATTATCCTGCTTACGCCGTACTTTAATCTTATATCTTGAAGATCAAGATGAGATGCGTCGCATTAGAACCAATGCTATGCGTGTAAGATTTAATTGGAAAGACTCTTGCCGCAAATACGAAGAGCTTTATAAGCATGCTTTACAAAAGCCAAAGTGGATGTAATAAGAATTAAATTATAAACACCAAATACCGTCTTTAAGGCGGTATTTTTTTTGCATAACTAAAAGAATTTGAAAAAAAAGATGTGTTTTAAAACATACAGATAAAAAAAATGGAAGCACTTGGCTTCCTTCTGGTTGCGGGGGCAGGATTTGAACCTACGACCTTCGGGTTATGAGCCCGACGAGCTACCGAACTGCTCCACCCCGCGTCAACAAGAGTAATATTAACCTTAAGTTTGACTTATGTCAAGTTTTTTTTTAATTTTCTTTAAATTATTTTAAATAGATACTAAAAAACCTGATTTTTAAGCTTAAATTATCATGTAAAAATAATTTAAGCTTAAATTGTTTTACTTACTTAAAGAAGGTTTTGTAATAGAGGCAGAGAAAACAGAATTCTCTCCACCAAAAGGATTTGGAACATAACGCTCAGCGTTCCAATCATTATCATATTTAACAGTGCCGTCAGCAAAAGTATATTTAAGCTTATACTGGTAGCTTGGCTTATCAGTAACCTTAATGGTGATAGAACCTCTAAATGTTCCGTTTTTTTGAGGCTTCAAAGCAACAGCTTGCCAACCATTATGCTCACAAATAAGATCGATTCTCTCAGCACCCTGAGCTGCTGCACGATTTACATAAAATACTACTGTAAGCTTCTTATTCTTTTCATTAAATCTTTTTGACACGCTCATGATTCTTTCCTCAAATTATAATTCTAAGTCTCAGATAGAACTTCTCTCATTATAGTAATCAATGCACGTTTTTTTTCACAAACCTGATGTACATGCCTTTTATCCTTGATCACGAGGATTATTGTACAGCAAAAAGTTATAAATTTCACTATAATTTTGTTATGCATATAGTATATATATTATTGTTAATAATAGGTAAAATTCTATTATGCAAAAGCTTATAAATTTTGCGACAAAACATTTTTCATAAAATCATCAATTTTTTTTAGCGCATAAAATTTAAGCAAACTATAAAAATATAGTTTGCCTATAGCTTATTTTAAATAATTTAGTTGGTAATCCAATATTTTTTAAGTAATTCTTTTATAAACTTACGGCGCATATAAAAGCCTCTAGGCCTTGTTTTAATAAATACTCCCAAAGGTCCTATACAATCAGTTAAAGCCTTACCATTGGCACATTTAGGACGCATTTGAATAACAGTACCAAATCTTGCAGTAATACACTCTATCTGTCCTGTCTTTACAAGCTCCATAAGTTCATAAAAATCCCTAGCAATTAAAGACATTTCATCTTTTGTTGGGGAATAGAAAAAATAACCTAAAACTTTTCGACTCTCCAAACTCTCAGATCTTGGAGCATGAATAATTACAAACAACACCCTAGAAATTTTTGCAAATAATGATGATTGCTCAAAAGTTAAATTGCGCATATTAGTCAAAGGAGCATAACTTATAAACATTGACTCTAAAGGCTCTAAATTATCGTCAACAGGTACAGTTTTAAGTTCAAGTCCCAAATTTGGAAAATCAGGAATTGAAGCATTACCGGCACTTGCACCTAAACATAGCTCGATAAGCTCTCCTGCAAAGCCCTTTCCATGAACTGTAGATATAGGCAAAGATACTTTGCACATATCGCAAAGCTCTAAAAAAGTCTTACCACAAATACTATTTAAAGACTCAATAAGCTCATCAAAGCTTTTAGGAGGAGCCTTTTTATAGCTTTCTGATTTCCTTTTTATTTTCACATTCATAGTTAAAAAAATATAAAGCCTATTACATTGAAAAAAAACACAATTGCCTTTGATAATCTTTGATCTGAAACAATTTTTCTATTTAAAATTATGAGATAATCCTATATTAGCAAATCTCCTAATAAGAGATATCAATGATTTTTTATCTTGGCGGTTATTGTGATAGACAAGGACGGATTCAGACCCAATGTCGGGATTGTAATCTGCAACCGCAAAGGTCAGGTTTTATGGGCCAGACGCATTCGTCAGAATTCCTGGCAATTTCCGCAAGGCGGTGTCGATGGCGGAGAAACACCTACCGATGCAATGTTTCGTGAATTATACGAAGAGCTCGGTTTACGCCATGATGACGTAAAAATTTTAGCCGTCTCAAAATTCTGGCATAAATACCGCTTGCCCAAACGTCTCATACGCTGGTCTGAGCAACCTGTTTGTATCGGCCAAAAGCAAAAATGGTTTTTACTTGCATTATCAAAAGACAAGCAAAGCCAAATTGAATTCGACCGTAAAGGACATCCTGAATTTGACGACTGGCGCTGGGTATCCTACTGGTACCCAGTGCGTCAGGTTGTAGCATTTAAACGCGACGTATACCGCCGTGTTCTGACCGAATTTTCCCCGACGGCTCTTTTCGGATTACAGAGCGGCGAAAAAAATTTTTATCGTGCACCTAAGCACGGAGGCTAATCATGGACGAAAAACAAACGCAGATCCTTTTGGCACTGCGCAAAATCACGGAAGAGGTAGCCGCTCAAAATTCTTTAGAAAAGGCTATTGATATTTTGGTTGAACGGATAAGATCCGTTACTTCTGCTGATTGCTGTTCACTTTATTTAAGTGATCCATTTAAAAAATACTTAAGATTAGCTGCAACAGATGGACTCTCTAAAAACGCTGTTGGCAAAGCTAATATGCGTATTGGCGAGGGCTTGGTAGGATATGTAGGACAAAAGCAAGAACTTTTAGATCTTGCCGATGCACCATCTCATCCAAACTTCAAATACATGCCAGATCTTGGCGAAGATGAATTCTTCTCATTCTTAGGTGTTCCTGTTATTAGCCAAGGCGAGCTTTTGGGTGTATTGGTCATTCAAAGCCGTCATAAGCATGGCTTTAACGAGCTTGAAGAGTCTTTTATGGTGACTCTTTCAGCTCAAATAGCCTCCATAATTGCCTCAAGCAATTCTCTTAGAGAAAATAATGATGGCAATATAAAAAGATGCCATGGAGAAAGTGGTACAGGCGGTATTGCCATTGCCAGAGCTATAGTCTGGCAACCTACATTAAGTCTTGAAGATGTTCCTGTAAGTCGCACTGAAGATAGACAAATGCAGCTTGAACTTTTCAACCAAGCCATCTTCCAGTTACAAACAGAGATGGATCAGGCAACTTTAGAGATGCAAGAGATGCATAAATCCCAAGCTGCCAATGGCTATCTTTCAGGATATGGCAATATGCTAGATGATCCTACTTTCCAAGATGAGGTTGCCTCTGAAATCATGGATAATGGGCTTTTGGCATCATCTGCAATTAAAGTTGTAACTGAAAAACGTCTTGAAAACTTTAAACTGCAAGGTCTTAAAGAAAAGTATTTTGATGTTCGCGATTTTGCTCAAGTAATTATTTCAAGACTTGTACATACAACGCCCTCTAGCGTCAAAATTGACCACGATCAAATTATTTTGGTAGTAAAAAACTTACCTGCAGCTATGGTTGCTGAACTTGATCGCAACAATATTGCCGGCTTTATAACTGTAGAGAATGCTACAAGTTCTCATACAGCTATATTAGCTCGTGATTTAGGAATCCCGGCTGTAATAGGAGTTCCACTTAATCTAAATGAGGTTGATGGGCGCGTGCTTATCATCGATGGCCATAATAATGAGGTTATCATTGAACCTACCCAAAGTGTCATCGATGAATATCGTCAATTAGTTTCACAAAATCGTGAGCAAGCCGATATGTTCTCAGCGGAAAAATACGCCAAGAACGTTACTTTAGATGGTGTGCCACTAAAAATTCAGTTAAATGCTGGTTTAAGCCACGATGAAAGCGATGATTTACCAAAACAAACTGATGGAATTGGTCTTTATCGCACAGAAATTGCCTTTATGCTCTCGCAAACATTCCCAACTGAAGCTTTGCAGTGCGAATGGTATGACAAACTATTAGAACAATTTAAAGGATATCCTGTATGCATGCGTACTTTGGATATTGGTGGCGATAAAGGTTTATCTTATTTACCAATTGAGGAGGGTAATCCTGCCTTAGGTTGGCGTGGCATACGTGTAACCTTAGATCAGCCAAATTTACTAAAAACTCAATTAAGAGCAATGCTTCTTGCTCATCAAAAATACGGCAATCTTGAAATCATGATTCCAATGGTTTCACGACTTAAAGAAGTTTTAGCGTTTAAGAAAATTTTAGCTGAAGCTATAGCAGAAATAGTCGCGCAAACCGGTAAAAATCTCACTTCTCCTCGTTTTGGCGTCATGATTGAAGTGCCAAGTATTGCCTATGTCTTACCTGAAATTGCACGTGAGGTTGATTTCTTTTCAATTGGTTCAAACGATCTTATTCAATACCTTATGGCCGTTGATAGATCCAACGCCAAGGTAGGAAGATTTTTTGATCCTTTCAATCCAGCTGTTATTCGTTGTCTTAAATATTTATGCGACAAGAGCCGTGAATTTAACAAACCAATTTCAGTTTGTGGCGAAATTGCCGGCAGCCCTCTTGGAGCCATTATGCTTTTATCTTTAGGATATACCTGTTTAAGCATGAATTATTCTGAGCTCTCTCGTGTAAAATATATAACCCGTCGCGTAAGTTTTGCCGATTTGCAGAATGTTGGAGCAAAAGCTTTAAGCCTTGAATCTGCAGACGAAATACACAATTTATACAGCGAATACGCCGCAAATCAGGGACTAAGCCGCATCATTGCATTAAATGAAGATGTGCGCCTGAATAATAAATAATTACGGAGAAATACCTTGCAAGTCTATCTTGATTTGGTCAAAAGAATTATGGAAGAAGGCACCGATCGCGAAGATCGCACCGGTGTTGGTACTCGTTCTATTTTCGGAACCCAGATGCGTTTTGATTTATCAAAAGGCTTCCCTCTTTTGACAACTAAAAAAGTCCACTTAAAATCAATTATTCATGAACTTTTATGGTTTATAAGTGGCTCTACTAATATCCATTACCTTACTGAAAATGGTGTCAGAATTTGGAATGAATGGGCTGATGAAAATGGTGATTTAGGCCCAGTATATGGTAAGCAATGGCGTGATTTTGAAACTCCTGATGGCAGACATATAGATCAGTTAAAAAATGCTGTTGATATGATTAAACATCACCCAGAATCTCGTCGAATTATTGTTTGCGCCTGGAATCCTGGTGATATTGAGAGAATGGCCTTGCCTCCTTGCCATACTTTATATCAGTTCTATGTTGCCAACGGTAAACTCTCCTGCCAGCTTTATCAGCGTAGTTGCGATATGTTCTTAGGTGTACCTTTTAACATTGCAAGCTACTCATTACTGACAATGATGATCGCCAAAGACTGCGATCTTGAGGTTGGTGACTTTGTTTGGACTGGTGGTGATACTCATATTTATCACAATCACTTTGATCAAGTTAAATTGCAGCTTACAAGAACACCTCGCGCTTTACCTCAAATGATTATTAAACGTAAAGCCCCTTCTATCTTTGACTATGTCTATGACGACTTTAGCCTTGAAGGTTACGATCCTTATCCTGCAATTAAAGCTAAGGTAGCAGTTTAAACATGCAAGAAATTTCTGGAAAAATTAAATGGCAGTCTCGTCGTGGCATGCGCGAGCTTGACTTGATGTTACTGCCTTTTGTTGATCTTGATTTGCCAAATATGAGCGAACAGGTCATAAAAGATTATGAGTATTTGCTCTTAGCTTCAGATTTAGAACTCGTACGCTGGTTTAACGGCACACAAGAACCTGAAGATCAAAGACGCAAAAATATGATTGCCTTAATCAAAAAATGCCATGCCACCCGCATGGGCCATGAGGGTGTATAAATGCAATTTGCAGAATTTGAATTACCGCAGTTTTTAGAAGATAACATTAAAAAGTTAGGTTGGGAGACTCCCACCCCTATTCAGCAATTAGTTATACCAAAAGCTTGCGAAGGCTTTGATATCTTAGGTGGTGCTCCTACAGGAACTGGAAAAAGTGCTGCATTCTTAATTCCTTTAATATGCCGTCTTAAAAACACCCAAGGAAAAGGTGTTAGAGCTTTAATCTTAGAGCCATCACGTGAGCTTGCTATTCAAACTTGCGAGGTTTGCAATCAGTTATGTGAAGGTGAAAACGATATAAGCTGTGGCACTATTATTGGTGGTGCTGACAGAGTTGAGCAGCGTCAATTAACTGATACTGTCATCGTTGCAACTCCTGGCCGTATTCTGGAGTTTTTACGCAAAGAATGGCTCATTCCAAGCGATGTTGAATATTACGTTATTGACGAAGCTGATCGTATGCTAGACATGGGATTTTTTGATGACGTCAATAAGATCACACAGTCACTTGAAAAACAGTGCCAGACTTTACTCTTCTCTGCAACTTTAGAAGGCGCAGGTATTAGAGAGTTTGCTGAGGCTGTGCTTCACAATCCAATTGAGGTACGTTTAGGTGCCGGTGAAGACTCTTTAGATAAGCTTCCAGATCTCTTATCAAGCCGTGCCTACTATGCATCATCAGATGTACAAAAACTTAAGATTGTAAGCGAACTTTTACGTACTGTTAAAGGTAAGTCCATCATCTTCGTTAAAACTCGTGAGAGATTACAACGACTTGATGTAGCTTTAAGAAGACAAGGATTTAAATGCGCTACCTTACAAGGCGAAATGTCCATGTCAGAGCGTCAAGCTGCAATGCGTCGCTTTAAAGAAGGTCAAACTGATATTCTTATTGCTACCGACGTTGCCGCTCGTGGTATTGATATTTCTGACATTACCCATGTATATAATTTCGATTTGCCTGGCAATGCTGCAATCTATGTTCATCGTGCAGGTCGTACTGCCAGAGCTGGTGCCTCTGGTATTGTAATTTCGTTGGTTTTAGCCCCTGAAATTGAAAATCTTGAAAAGATTGAGAGATATACCGGAAGAGAGATTGAAAGACGCAATATTAAGAATATTTGCGCTGTTTTCCCAGAAAATCCTGGTGTAAAACATCAATCTGAAAAGAAGCGTGGTCGTGCTCATGAAGGCGGTGGTTTTGACAAACGTCGTAAAGACGAAGACAAAGATCGCACTCACAAAAAGAATCGTCTGCGCGATCGCAAAAATAAGGGAAAACCTGATTTTGCCGCAAAGCGTGCTCGCAAAGCTCAAAGATTAGCCTTAAAAGAGCAAAAAGCCTAATAACAAAAAACGGTATCTTATATAACGATACCGTTTTTTCATGCTCATAATTAAAAAAGCCAGGGATAGCCCTGGCTTTTTTACAGATCTTATTAGACCTTCTCGCGAATACGAGCAGCCTTACCAGAACGATCACGTAAGTAGTAGATCTTGGCACGACGAACGTCACCGCGACGAGTTACAGTGATAGAGGAGATCAATGGAGAGTGGGTCTGGAAAACACGCTCAACACCTTCGCCAGAGGAAATCTTACGAACGGTGAAAGAAGAGTTTAAGCCACGATTGCGCTTAGCAATAACGTTACCCTCGAAAGCCTGTAAACGGGTCTTGTCGCCTTCAACAACTTTAACCTCTACTCGTACGGAATCACCGGCTTTGAACTCCGGAATGTCAGTACGGATCTGCTCTTTCTCGAGAGCATCAATAATAGGATTGCTGGCCATGTTTATGTACCTTTAAAAAATATACAAATTCTTTAACTGCGGTGACGAAGATACTCGTTTAAAAGCTCCGTCTCCGTTTTATCTAAAATCCGGTCTTTAAGCAAATCTGGGCGTCTTTCATAAGTTCGTCCAAGCATCTGCATCAAGCGCCACTTTCTGATCTTCGCGTGGTCACCACTTAACAATATCTCAGGAACTTTCATTCCATCGATAACCTCAGGACGTGTGTACTGAGGAAAATGTAGCAGCCCCTCGGCAAAAGTATCTTCCTCGGCATTACGAATATTACCAAGAACCCCTGGAACCATTCGTGAAACCGCATCGATGATACACATGGCAGGAAGTTCACCCCCTGACAGGACATAATCACCGATAGAAACCTCCAGATCGACTTCTTTCTGAAGGACGCGCTCGTCTATGCCTTCATAGCGTCCAGCTACTAAGATCATAGAACCCCAGCTTGAGAATCGTGTGACCAGAGAGTGATTGAGCTGTACGCCTTGTGGAGACATGCATACAACTTTTGTTCCGGTTGGAGCTTCTTCACGGGCCTTATGGATGGCGTCCCGTAATGGCTGTACTTTCATCAACATACCAGGACCTCCACCATAAGGTTTATCGTCCACGGTCATGTACTTATCATGGGTAAACTCACGCGGGTTATAAGTGTTAACGGAGATAAGTCCGCGTTCACATGCCCGTCTAGTTACACCACTGGCAGTAACAGCACTAAACATTTCCGGAAAGAGCGAAACTATACCAAACCACATGGCTAATAGTCTTCACCCCACTCTGTCCAAATTGTCTTAGCATTGAGATCAACTGCTGTAACAATTGGACCTGCGACATACGGAATTAACATAGTCTTTTCCGATGCCAGGTGGTCAGAGGGAGACACTTCTAAAATAGGAGCAGCTCCTTGATCCCTAATTCCCGACACTTTGCCGAGCTTTATACCGTTAAGGCCAATAACCTCGCAACCAATAAGGTCTACAAGATAAATGGTGCCCTCAGCGGCAGGCGGGAGGCTTGAGCGCCTGATCCCGATTTCCATACCCGCATAGAGTTTTGCCTCTTCTGGAGTATGTACCGCTTCCAACTTGACTATAAAATCAGAGCCGTGCGGTTTCCAATCTTCAACCTGAACCTCACGCCATTTCGCCCCGCGCTGGCGGATAAACCATGGCGAGTAGTCAAAAAGGTTATCAGGTTTGCTTGCATAAGACTGTACTTTCATCCAGCCTTTAATGCCAAAGGACGAACCTAAACGTCCCATGAGACGCGGTAAATCATCTGCTTGCGCAGACATCTCAGTTAAGCCTCAGCAGCCTGAGCTTCTTCCTGAGCCTTAGCCTCAGCAGCAGCCTTACGAGCAGCTAAAGCGGCTTCACGCTTAGCAGCACGGGCCTGCATTACAGCCTCAGCACCCATCTCGCTCTCTTTGATGAGGAGCTTGACGCGATCAGAAGGCTGAGCACCCTTGGCAATCCAAGAATTAACAGCTTCCATGTCAAGACGCAGACGAACTTCTTTGCCAGAAGCGATTGGATTGAAAAAACCAACCTGCTCAATGAAACGGCCAGAAGCTGCAAAGCGAGAGTCTGCAACGATGACGTGATAGAAAGGACGTTTTTTAGCGCCTAAACGGCGTAAACGAATGACTACCATTTCGTAATACCTATGTTTATAAAAAAAGAATGATGATTTCAACAATCACCAAGATTACTAAAATACAGTGGTGGGATTATACACTTTTACAGAAAAATTTCAAGATAGTCACATAAATAAATCATGTAGCTATCATATTTTTTTACTTTTAACGACGGAACATATTTCCAAGGCCGCCTAAGCCGCCCATTCCACCCATACCGCCGCCCATAAGGCCTCTCATGGCTCCGGCCATCTTGCGCATACCACCTTTACCAAACTTCTTCATCATGCGACGAGTAGTTTCAAATTGACGTAAAAGCTGGTTTACTTCCTGAACCTTTACGCCAGCTCCCATAGCAATACGCTTTTTACGTGAAGCCTTAATAATTTCAGGATGCTCACGTTCTTTTTTGGTCATAGACAAAATAATAGCTTCCATATGTAAAACCATTTTGTCGTTAATTTGACCTTTGATTTGATCGGCCATAGCGCCCATACCTGGGAGCTTATCTAAAAGGCTTGACATACCACCCATCTTTTTCATTTGAGCGATTTGATCTAAGAAGTCATCTAAAGTAAAGCCTTCACCCTTACGGATTTTATCGGCCATCTTCTTAGCATTGTCTAAATCTGCATGCTGCTGCAAATCTTCAATTAAAGACAATAAATCACCCATATCCAAGATACGGGAAGCAATACGATCAGGATGGAAAGGTTCTAAAGCTGCAACTTTTTCACCCATACCAATAAATTTAATTGGTTTACCGGTAATTTCTTTTACAGATAAAGCTGCACCACCTCGAGCATCACCATCAGCTTTAGTTAAGATAACACCGGTTAAAGGTAAGGCCTCAGAGAAGGCTTTAGCTGTATTTGCAGCATCCTGACCTGTCATAGCATCAACTACAAACAGAGTTTCAATAGGATCTAAGGCAGAATTGAGCTCCTTAACCTCGTTCATCATGAAATCATCTACAGCAAGACGACCTGCAGTATCAACTATAAGAACATCATAAGCACGTAACTTGCCTTCATTTAAAGCTGCTTTGGCTAAATTTAAAGGAGTTTCATCTGGAGTTGATGGGTAACAATCAACTCCGACCTCTAAGGCTAATGTTTTTAACTGATCCATAGCTGCAGGACGATAAGTATCAACAGATACCATCAAGACCTTTTTCTTGAGCTTTTCTTTTAAATATAAAGCAAGCTTTGCAGCTGATGTGGTTTTACCAGCACCTTGAAGACCTGCAAGTAAAATTACTGCTGGAGGTTGGTGAGATAAGTTTATTTGAGCTGTCTCGCCACCCATAGTGCTTACAAGTTCATTGTATACGCACTTAATAAACTCCTGACCTGGGCTTAAGCTCAAACTTACCTCTTGACCTAAGGCTCTTTCTTTTACTCTTGAAGTAAAAGCCTTTACTACAGGTAAAGCAACGTCGGCCTCGAGTAAAGCTGTGCGAACCTCTCTAAGGGTATCTTTAATATTGTCCTCAGTAATACGGCCCTGACCGCTTATATTCTTTAAAGTACGGTTAAGGCGTTGTGTCAGGTTATCAAACATGGGATCCCTCGTGACGGATAAGTATTCTTAAAATCCTCCCAAAAACTTTAATTTCCCTAAAAATGAGGATATAAAATCTCTAGGAATAAAATCTAAAGCTTATTATACACAGATTTTATTATTCATTTTTTAAAGCTAAAGACTATGGTATCAACTTAATTAAGATCTTCTGCAAAAAAAGCAAAATCACCTAAAAAAAATATAAAGATTTTTTGTCTTGACAATATATACTTCTAAACGACTTTAAAATTTCTCATAATTTTATTTACAGCAATAAATATTTCCCCTCCTTAAATTTGAGGTTCATTATGCTCGATTTAACAAAATTTTCCCCGCAAAAAACTTGTAGCTGTGGTATTGGTGAAATTTTATTTGACATATATGATGGTATTCCTCATTTAGGAGGAGCTCCTGCAAACTTTGCCTATCATATGCATGCTTTAGGCATAAAATCCAAAATGATTAGTGCTGTAGGTAATGATGATTTAGGGAAAAAAGCACGTCAAATCTTAGATGAAAATTCTATTGAATCCTATCTTCAAACAAGCTGTAAACCTACAGGATATGTATCAGTTTCACTAGATGAAAACAAAATACCTTCATATAGTTTTTTAGATGATACAGCTTATGACAATTTAGAGTTTGATGACAATTTAAAAGCACAAGCTACAAACACCAACATTGCCTGCTTTGGCACTTTAGCTCAAAGAAATGAAAAATCTCGTTTAAGTATCTTAAGCTTTTTAGATGCCATGAAAGATGATGCAAGATTGCGAATATTTGACGTTAATCTAAGACAAAATTTCTTTTCAAAAGAGATTATTTTGCAAAGCCTTAAAAGATGTGAAGCTATAAAGTGTAATGAAGATGAAATTGAATCTATAGCTTTAATTTGTGGCCTTAAAGAGTATAAAGGCCCAGAACAGTTTTTTAAATTTCTTAGATCTATCAATATAAATTTATTTATATTTACCGAAGGAAGTAAACAAAGCACTGTATTTTTAAATAAAGAAATCTCAGTTATAAAAACACCTAAGGTTCAAGTTGTAGATACCGTAGGAGCTGGCGATTGTTTTACAGCAGCCATAATAAGCTCAATTATAGAAGGCAAACCTCTTAAAGAGGCCCATCAATTTGCTGTTAACTTAAGCGCCTATGTATGTACTAAAAAAGGTGCTATGCCAAATCTTAAAGATTTTTTGGTTCTTCGCCAAATCTGTGGCTAACTAAAAGTTTATATCTAATTTTGTTATAC
>Freddie_p2__coassemble_2053_pt1 | contig 15489 bp, 10 predicted proteins | sample Freddie_p2__metabat2_high_PE_038 | metagenome-assembled genome bin Freddie_p2 | reverse complement strand
AAATTAAAGCTTTCAAGAGCGCTTAAATTCAGCCTTAAAAGCAATTAAAAGCAAAAGCTTTGTATAATAAGAGATAGTTTTTTATTGGAGCAAATTTTAGCTTATGTCATTTAATTTCTTTGCCACCTGCCCTAAAGGTCTTGAGGGACTTTTACAAGCAGAACTTTCATCTTTAGGTCTTAAAAATGTTCGTGAAACAGTAGCCGGTGTATCTTGCAGCGGTGATTTTATTCAAGGTATGCAGGCCTGTCTTTGGAGCCGTTTTGCCTCACGCTTTTTACTTAAGATGTCAGAATTTTTAAGTGAAAATGATACTGAGCTTTATATGGGTGCCAATGGTGTAGCATGGGAAAAGTGGTTTGATAGTTCAAAGACCATAGCTGTAGATTTTACCGGTACTAACGATTTAATTCGTAATACTCAATACGGTGCTTTAAAGGTTAAAGATGCGGTATGTGACCGTTTGCAAAAGGCCTTTGGTAGCCGTCCTTATGTTGATAAGGACAATCCAGATGTCAGAATTTATTGTCATTTAGAGCGTCGTGGCGAGGCTTCAATTTATCTTGATTTATCAGGCAAGACCTTAATTAAGCGTGATTATCACAGATCTACAGGTGCCGCTCCTTTAAAAGAGAATTTAGCTGCAGCTATGGTTGAGCGTTCAGGTTACAAAGACGGTTGTTTTTGTGATCCTATGTGCGGCTCTGGAACTTTACTTTTAGAAGCTGCTTCAAAATTAACTGATACAGCGCCAGGTCTTAAACGCTCTTTCTTTGGCTTTTTCTCTTTAAAATGCTTTGAAAAAGACAAGTGGCAAGAGCTTTTAGATAATGCTTTAGAACGTCAAAGAAAAGGTATTGAGCGCGCAATTGCAAACAATATTAGTATTGTAGGTTACGACTTAGATCCGCGCGTTGTAGATTTTGCTAATGAAAATGCTAAAAATGCCGGCTTTAGCGAGATTGTAAAAGTCTATCATGCGCCTTTATCTGAGCTTCAAAACCCATTTAAGGAAGATGACAGAGTTACTGTAGTGACAAATCCTCCTTATGGTAAGCGCTTGGGTAATTTTAATGAACTTATCTCTCTTTACACTCTGTTAGGTGAGAGATTAAAGAAGTTCTTCAAAGGCGCCAAGGTTGCAGTTATCTCATCAGATCAAGCACTGCTGTCATGCTTGAGATTACACTCAGATAAGGTCTATAAGCTTTATAACGGTGAGCTTGCCTGTCAGTTACGTGTCTATGAAATCAATAAGACTGAAAATGTTGCAGATGGGGAAGAAAAATCTCCACGTGAACATGTAATTGCACCTGATTTTACCAACCGCTTAAAGAAGAATTTGTCTAAGATTACCAAGTGGGCCAAACGCAATAATCTTGATTGCTATCGTGTATATGATGCCGATATCCCTGAATATGCCGCAGCTATTGATTATTACAACGGCTTTTATGTAATTGCCGCTTATGCTCCTCCTAAGGGCTTTAATCCTGTCATTGCCAAGCAGCATGTTTTGGATATGATTGGTGCTACTGTAAATGTTACAGGGGTTGATGGTACACGCGTAATTTTAAAGAGCCGTGAAATTAAGCAAGGCGCTAGCCAGTACGAAAAGGCTGAGACTTTAAGCAATAACTTCATGGAAGTTCATGAAAATGGTCTTACATTTAAGGTAAATCTTGAGGATTATTTAGATACAGGTTTATTCTTAGATTCAAGAAATATCCGTGCCATTATTAAAGAGAGCGCTAAAGATAAAGACTTTTTAAATTTATTTGCCTACACTTGCTCAGCTTCTGTTGCAGCAGCTGCAGGCGGTGCTAAATCTACCGTATCTGTAGATATGAGTCGTACATATTTACAGTGGGGACAGGATAATCTGCGTTTAAATCATTTAAATTCCCGCGCTCATGAGTTTGTACAGGCTGATTGTCTTTACTATTTATCTCAAGATAATGATAAGAAGTTTGATTTAATCTATATCGATCCACCAACCTTCTCAAACTCCAAACGTATGTCTGTAAGTTTTGATGTAAAGCGTGATCAGGTAGCTTTATTGTCAAATTTAACCCGTCATTTAAAAGATCAAGGTACAGTTATTTTCTGTACTAACTGCCGTGACTTTAAGTTAGATGAGACTATTAAAGAGTATGGCTTTGAGGTGGAGAATATCTCCTATAAGACCTTACCTGAGGATTTTTCTCGTAATAAGCGTATTCACACTTGCTTTAAATTAGATTTTGATAGAAGCCGTCAGACCTTAAAGCCTGAGCCTATGGTCGAGAAAAAATTTGCTCCTAAATGGCAAAAGGTCATGAAGTCAGGGGATAGTCCTTACTTAAGCTCTCAAAGACAAGAGCGCGATAGCTTTAATAGAAGAGATAGAGGTTTTTCTAGAGGCTATGAGTCAGATGGCTTTAACCGAAATAATAAGGGCTTTAATAGAGGCGAGCGTGATGGCTTTAACCGTGGTTTTGGCCGTAATGGTAGCTCTTTTTCCAAAAATACTCGTCAAGAGCGTCCAAAGGCCCGTGTTTGGGGACCTGATGGAGTAAAGGATTTATAAGATGAGTCTTGTAAATATTATAAATGCTCGTTTAAATTATGGTGATGATTTACTTTTAGATGGCGCTGAATTAGCTATTGAAGAGCATGAGCGCATCTGTTTAGTTGGCCGTAATGGTACAGGTAAGTCAACTTTATTACAGGTAATTGAGGGTAAAAGAGAGCTTGATGATGGCCGTGTAGTCATAAAGCAAGGCTTGAAAATAGCTAGACTTGAGCAAGATCCACCACACTACAAAAGTGGTACTGCCTACACTATGGCCGTATCAGCTGTTCCTGTTGTGGGTAAGGCTTTAGCTGAATATGTACAGTGCTCTGACATTAAGCGTCAGATGGAGCTCTCTGAGTTTATTGAAAAGCATGATGGCTGGCGTCATGATGCTACTGTAAGACGCATTTTAAATAAAATCGGCCTTGAGGCCGATATGCCTTTAATTGAGTTGTCAGGTGGTTGGAGACGCAAGGCGGCTTTGGCTGCTGTATTATCATCAGAACCTGAGTTGTTGCTTTTAGATGAGCCTACTAACCACTTAGATATTGAGACTATTGCCTGGTTTGAAGAGATTTTAAAATCCTTTGCAGGAACGGTAGTCTTTGTTTCTCACGATAGAAGTTTTGCCGATGATTGTGCAACGCGTATTGTGGAGCTTGATAGAGGTAAACTTTACTCATATCCAGGGTCTTTTAATCAGTATTTATCTTTACGTGATGAAAGATTGCGTATGGAAGATCTGGCAAACAAAGAGTTTGACCGTATCTTATCTGAAGAAGAGGCTTGGATCCGTCGTGGTGTAAAGGCACGTTTGGCTCGTAATGAAGGTCGCGTTAAAGACTTAGAGGAGCGTCGTCGCATTCGTGCCCAAAGACGTGATCGCCAAGGTCGGGCTATCATGCAAGTTAATGAGGCAGATAGAAGTGGCAATATTGTCTTTGAGTTGCGCGATATTCATCAGGAGTTTGAAGGTAAGGTTTTAATTGATAATTTCAATGCCACTGTTATGCGTGGCGATAGAATTGGTATTGTCGGTGCCAATGGTTCAGGTAAGACCACTTTAATTTCAATTATTCAAAATCTTATAAAGCCTACACATGGTTATGTACGTACAGGTATGAACGTACAAATTCAGTATTTTGACCAATATCATGAGCAGTTAAAGCCTGAAAGAACGGTTGCAGATAATGTCGCTGATGGTCATACTGAGGTGACTATTAACGGTAAGAGTAAGCATATTATCTCTTATTTAAGTAACTTCCTCTTTACAGGAAGACGTGCAAGAAGTCCTGTATCTGTATTGTCAGGAGGTGAGAAGAATCGCTTATTGTTAGCCCGTCTTTTTGCCAAGCCTTCAAATGTTCTTATCATGGATGAGCCTACTAATGATTTGGATTTGGAGACTTTAGATTTACTTGAGGATTTAGTTTCATCATATCCAGGTACTGTCATTGTGATAAGTCACGACCGTCGTTTTATTGATAAGGTGGCAACTGAGACTTGGGTATTTGAAGGTGATGGGCATATTGAAACTGTAGTTGGTGGTTGGAGTGATGTTTTATCCTTCTATGAACGCACCGGTAGAAGCCTTTTTGTAAAAGAGTCTGACAAAAAAGAAGAGAAGGCTAAGAGCGATAGCAAAAAGGTTACTCGTGAAAAGAAAGGTCTTTCTTTTACTGAGGAACATGAGTTAGAAAAGCTTCCGCAAAAGGTTGAAGATCTTGAAGCTCAAATTGCACTTTTAGATGAAGAGCTAGCCTCTCCTGATTTATATGCCGATGGTGCACAAAAGGCCGTTGATGTTAATAATAAACGTCAAAAACTCTCAGATGAGCTTGATACTTTATATGCACGTTGGGAGGAGCTGGAGCTTAAAGCTTCAGAATAATTTCATGGGAATTTTTAGAAGCAAAATCGATCTTCATTGTCACTCAAATGCCTCAGATGGTGCATTAACACCAAAAGAGGTAGTAAAAAGAGCAATTGAGTTAGGTTTAACTCATTTGGCACTAACCGATCATGATACCTGCAGAGGTATCAATGAGGCTAAGGAAGCTGCAAAAGGAGCTTTAAATTTAATTCCAGGATCTGAGATATCTGCGACTTGGAATAATAATCAAATTCATATCGTAGGTCTGTTTTTAGACTATGAAAGTGAGTCTTTTAAGGCTTTTACTGAAGGTCAAAAAGTTTTAAGAGAACAGCGCGCTTTGGAAATTGCGCAAAAACTTGAGCGCGTAGGTTTTCATGATATGTTAAATAAAGCTAAAAAGGCTGCAGGTGAAGGGGCATCTATTACTCGTGGTAACTATGCTAGGTTAATTGTTGCAGAAGGTAAAGCTACATGCACAGATGAGGCTTTTAATGTCTATTTAAGAAAAGGCAAAAAAGCCTATGTTGCTACCAATTGGCCAGATGTAAGTGTCTGTGTTGAAGCCATTCACAAGGCAAATGGAGTTGCGGTGTTAGCTCATCCTAAACGTTATGAGATGACCAATATGAAATTGCGTGCTTTGATGGAGTATTTTAAAAATGCAGGAGGAGATGCCATTGAGGTGTCATACTCACAGCAACGACCACAGGAACATAGCTATTTATGTGAGCTGTGTGCACGTTTTGGCTTTAAGGCTTCATTAGGTTCTGATTTTCATGCTTTAGGCACTTATCGAGATTTAGGCTTAAATTTAAATATTCCAGAAGATTTGACTCCAGTTTGGGATTGTCCGCAAGCTCAGTACTATAATTTTAAATAAGAATTTTTTTAATTTGGATTTATACGATGTCTTGTGAGTTTATTTCTGTGCATCCTGATAATCCGCAACCGCGTTTTATTAAGATGATTGCCGAGATTTTAAAGAAAGGTGGCGTAGGTGTGGTTCCTACAGACTCAGCATATGCCTTATGCTGTAGACTTGAGGAAAAAAATGCTATGGAGCGTATTGCTAAAATCCGTCAGATAAGTAAAAACCACAATTTTACTTTGTTATGCCGAGATTTATCTGAGCTTTCAACCTATGCGCGTTTTGACAATTCTGTGTTTAGGCTTTTAAAGCATAATACACCAGGTGCTTATACCTTCATTTTGCCGGCAACTAAAGAAGTGCCACGCCGCATGATGAATGAAAAACGTAGAACTATTGGACTGCGTGTACCTGACAATGCCATTTTGGATGCGTTAATTGAAGAGTTAAATGAGCCTTTGATGAGTTGCTCTTTGATTTTGCCAAATGAAGAGTCTCCTGAGTTTGATCCGGTGGAAATCAATAACAAGATTGGTAAGCTTGTGGATGTGATTGTAGATGGTGGGATTTTAAATAATGAGCCAACTACAGTTATTCGCTTTGATGAAAACAGCAATCCTGTGATAAGACGTGTAGGATCAGGCGATCCAACTCATTTTGAAATGTAAAAAAATGACGCCATACTATATTATGGCGTCATTTTTGTTTAAGAGAACTTTAATTGTCTTGTCTTAAAATCACTGCGCTATTTAAGTTTAAAGGTTTGTCATAAGGAACCTTTACAAAATAGCCACTACCAGGTGCTACCTCACACGGATTTTCTCTATCATCAACCATAGAGCTTACATCAAGATCTAAGATGCCCTCAGGTGTGAAAAGCTTCATATTTGACTTGCGCTCAAAGCGGTTTTTCACTGTAACAAGTAAACGTCCTTGTTCATCGCGTCCGGTAATATCACCGGCAATTTGCCAATTACCTGCTCTTGGGGCATTGGTCTCATAGTCTTGAGTTAAGTCAGGACGAAGAGGCTCCAAAAGACCTGTGGTATAATCACGAGATGGAATAGAGTTTACTATTCTATAGCTTTCATCAGGAACATCGCCACCACTGCAAATGGAGTCAATAGCTAAGCGATATGCTCTTGACATGGCGGCACTGTAAAATGGGGAGCGAGAGCGTCCTTCAATCTTCAAGGAGTCAACACCTGTGGCAATAAGCTTCTTTAATACAGGTAAAGAGCAAAGATCTTTTGAGTTCATAAGATAAGAACCGCATTGATCTTCTTCCATAGTGAATGACTCATTAGGATGATGCATGCTCTCCTCAATTTGCATTGATAAAGATGTCGGATCATCAAATTCAGCGCTATGAGCACAGTGAATATCACGTACTTTAAAGCCATAGCGACATGAGTTATTGCAAGCACCGATATTGGCATCACGGTGAGCTAAGAATCCTGAAATTAAGCAACGACCTGAAACAGCGATACATAATGCACCATGAGCAAATACCTCAACTTCCATATCAGGACAGGCCTGTTTAATTAAGTCAATTTCCGTAATTGATAACTCACGAGCTAAAATGCAGCGCGTTAATCCTACTTTTTGCCAGAACTTTACAGATCCGGCATTTACTGTATTTGCCTGTACTGATAAGTGAATTGGGATCTCAGGATAGCGATTTCTGACCATATCGATTAAGCCAGGATCACCCATAATAAAGGCGTCAGGCTTTAAGGCTGCCATCTCATCTAAAACACGTAAAAAGCCATTTGTTCTTCTTACATGTGGAATGATATTAAGTACAGCATGTACTTTTTTGCCATGAGCGTGGGCATAGGCAATGCCTTTTTCAAAGTCATCTCTAACAAAGCCGTTGCCACGAACGCGCAGTGACCATTTAGGAACACCGGCATAAACAGCATCTGCACCAAAATCAACGGCCATTTGCAGGTGTTTGAGGCTTCCTGCAGGAGCTAAAAGTTCAGGCTTTTTAAGCACAGTTAAAAGTCTCCAAAATAGTCTTTCCTAAATTTTGCAAAAGCTCACCTTGTAAGACTAAATGCGCTTGCATATCTGCAATTGCATCATCGCTCTTTTCAGGGAGATTGCGCTCTAAATATTGATCGGTAGGTTTTAAGCGTTTACATGAGAGATCTGAGCATAAAACTAGTATTAAACTATCATCAAATGTCATCTGTAACTCAGTTACAACCTTGCCTGCATCAATGTGTACCCCAATTTCCTCAGAGCTTAAATCGTCACGAGAGATCCTGACGGTTGCACCACTGTCATCGGCACTCTTTAAAGTCGTATCAGAACCAATTTCAAAGAGGCTTTGTGGCTTGCCACTTTTGATCCAAGAGGTCAGTCTATCCTCAACTAAGCAGTGAGGTTCTAAAAGTTTTGCCGGGAAGGTTGAAAAGGCCTCGCGCATCATCGCCAAGCCTTTTTCACAGCGTTTGGCAGAGCTTGCAGATACGGCACAAAGTTTAGCCTCTGGGTTACACCAGATTAAAAGCTCACGACGGGTGGCAAAGGCGCGAGATAAAAGCTGATTTACTACAGCTGATTTTAAAGCGTCGCGTTCATTTTTACGTATCTGTCTTTTAAGCTCGAGCTCTTTTGCAGCTACAAGCTCGGAGAGTTTATTATTTACTACAGATGCTGGTAAAAGTTTGGTCTCTTCTTGAAGACGGAAGAAGTGATTTTGACCACAAGAAAAATGGTAAGGAGTTTCAGGGCCAAATAAAGGCACAAAACCTATAGTTGATATTTCTTGAGCGTTGCATGGTTTAAACTGCGCACTTTGTGCAGCATCATTCAACATTTGTTCATCACGAAAAATTTCGCCAAGTTCACTGAAATCTACAGTGTAAAAACGGGCATTTTTAAACCACATTAGCATTTCCTGATAGATTAAAAAAGATTATTTTATTATGCGAAGAAATGCCTATTTTTTCAAGCTTAATCATAGGGCAACATAAGCGTATTTATTGAAAAAATCTCATAAAAATGCTACAATTTGATGCTAATTTCCTCTTAATCGACAATAATTTCAAGGAAGTATAATGTCTGACCATAATGACAAAATAAATGGGACTGAGGCACAAAAAGAGCTTGATGGTGATAAGGTGCCGCAGACGGCAGCTGACAGCGTCAATTTTGACGTTGCTACCGTCAAAATTGAAGATGAGCTCAAACAGTCTTTTATTGACTATGCCATGTCCGTGATTGTGGACAGAGCTCTGCCTGACGTGCGTGACGGTTTAAAACCAGTTCATCGCCGCGTACTTTTTGATATGTACGATCTGAAGGTATGGCATAACGGCCAGACTAAAAAGTCAGCCCGTATCGTAGGTGACGTAATCGGTCGCTTCCACCCGCATGGTGATACTGCTGTATATGACACTATTGTGCGTATGGCTCAATGGTTCTCTATGCGTGAGCCTTTAGTTTTCGGTCAGGGTAACTTTGGTGATATCGACGGTGATAGAGCAGCTGCAATGCGTTACACCGAGGTCAAGATGACCAAGATCGCCGAAGCTATGCTTACTGATATAGACAAGGATACAGTTGACTCTTATCCAAACTATGATGGCAATGAGCAAATCCCAGAGGTTTTACCTACAAGATTCCCAAATCTTTTAGTAAATGGTTCTTCAGGTATTGCCGTAGGTATGGCTACCAATATTCCTCCACACAATTTAGGTGAGGTTATTGATGGTGCTGTAGCCCTTTTGGATAATCCTAAATTAACTGTTGACGAGTTAATGGATTACATCCCAGGCCCTGATTTCCCAACTGGCGGTATTATCGTTGGTAAATCTGGTATCCGTAGTGCTTATGCAACAGGTAAAGGCCGTTGCATTATTCGTGCTCGTACCCATATTGAAACTGACAAATCAGGCCGTAAGACCATTATTGTCGATGAAATCCCATTCGTTGAGCGCAAAGTCAATATTGTAAAGAGCATTGTTGATTTAGTTCGTGACAAGAAGATTGAAGGCATCTCTGAGGTTAACGATCTGTCAGATAAGGACAATGCCGTTCGTATTGCTATTGATTTAAAGCGTGACGCTTATGAAGAGGCTGTGTTAAATAACCTCTTCTCAAAGAGCAGCTTGCAATCATCATTTGGTATTAATATGGTAGCTTTGGTTAATAATCATCCAAAGCAGTTACCAATTTTAGATATCTTAAATGAGTTCTTAAAGTTCCGTCGTGAGATCGTAACTCGTCGTACTGTATTCCTTTTACGTCAGGACCGTCGTAAAGCCCATATTTGTGAAGGTTTAATGGTTGCTGATGCGAATATTCAGAGAGTAGTTGAGTTAATTCATGAATCTAAAGACTCTGAATATGCAAGAAATTTACTTATGCAAGAGCCTTGGGATGGTTCTTTTATCAATAACTTAATTGAGCGTGATGATAAAGGTAATAACCTCGCTCTTCCTCAAGGTATTGATAGTAATTGCGGTTATATTAACGGCAAATATTACCTCTCAGATGTCCAAGCCCGTGCTATTTTAGCCTTAACCTTATCAAGATTAACTCATTTAGCTAAAGATGAGATCAGAAATGAATATAAGTCATTACTGGTAAATATCAGAGGTTATCTTGAGATCTTAAATAATGCCGAGCGCATGAAGGAAGTTATTCGTCAGGAACTTATTGCTTGTAAAGCTGAGTTTGCAACTCCACGCCGCTCAAGCTTCACTGTTGATGATAGCGACTTTAATAAGGCTGATTTAATTCCAAAGAGTGATGTTATCGTAACTCTCTCTCGTGAAGGATACGTTAAGTATCAAGATATAGCCTCCTATGAGAGTCAAGCTCATGGTGGTAAGGGCCGTAAAGCTGCAATTCTTAAAGATGAGGATTATATTAACAACGTTGTTGTTGCCAATACTCATGACAAGATGTTGTGCTTTACCAACCAAGGTAGAGCCTTTATCTCCGCAGTTTACGATTTACCAACTTCTGAAAATCGTACTTGGAGAGGACGTCCAATTCAGAACTTATTTGAAATTGCAGAAAATGAAAGAATTACTGCACTTTTACCGGTTTCTGAATTTGAGGAAGGCACCTTTGTAATGTTTGCCACCCGTGATGGTTTGGTTAAGAAAACCCCAATCATCGATTACAAGAACTTTGTAAAGCGTGACAACAATAAAGGTATTAAAGCCATTGGTTTAAATGAAGGTGATGAGCTCATAGGCGCTGAGATTTCAAGTGGCGATGATGATGTTTATCTCTTCACTTCAGATGGCCGTGCTATCCATTTCTGCGAATACTATAAAGATCAATCTTTATCTGAAAACACTGATGAAGAGAGTGATATTCAAGATGAAAGCGCAGATGATGGTGATGAGAATGTCGGTATTGATCGTCATAGTGGTTCAGGTATTCGTCCATCAGGTAGAAGCTCTCGTGGCATCCGCGGTATTCGCTTAATTGGCGATGCTAAGGTGGTCTCTATGTTGGTTCTGCCTCCAAGCGATCCATGCACTCAGTGTTTAATTGCAACTGCCAATGGCTTTGGTAAGCGTATTGCTTTAAATTCTTTAACCTTACGTAATCGTGCAGGTCAAGGTATTTATGTAATTCGTAACTTAGAGCGTAATGGAGATGTAATTGGTGCCGTTCGTGCAGATGATGAAAGCGAGTTTATGCTTATTACAGATCAAGGTCAGCTCATCCGCTCTCCTATGAATTCTGTACGAGAAATTGGTCGTACTGCAGCAGGTGTCATCTTAATGCGTATGGATGAGAATGCGCATGTTGTAGGTTTACAGGCCATTCCTGAGAATGTAGTTGAAAGCAGTCACAGAACCGCTCGTGCTCGTGCTTTAGAAAAGCAGGCTATGGCTAAGATGCAAGAGCAGGAGAAAGCTTTGGAAAATGCATCTTTAGGTAAGAGCGAGAATAATGAAGAACTCATGGAAAAGGAGAGTGAAAATGACTAAACCATGGAATTACGCAGCAGGCCCATGCATGCTGCCTTGTGAGGTAATGGAACAGGCACAAGCTGAATTTACAAGCTTCCAAGGTGTAGGCGTAGGCGTGGTGGAGTTATCTCACCGCTCAGCTGAGTTTACTGCAGTTGCTAAAGAGGCTGAAGAGAATCTGCGTAAGTTATTAAATGTACCTGATAACTATAAGATTTTATTTGAGCAAGGTGGTGGCAGAGGTCAGTTTGCCGCTATTCCTTTAAATATTTTGCCTGAGGATGGTTTTGCCGATTACTTTGTAACAGGTCATTGGTCTCGTTGTGCTTATAAAGAGTGTGCTGAGCGTTATGGCAAGGCTATCTTACATGAGTGCGCACCAAAGAACTCTGATGGTAAGTATTACATCGATTACAGCGCTATGCAGGTAACTCCTGGTGCAAGTTATGCCTATGTTTGCATCAATGAGACTGTAAATGGTCTTGAGATGTTTGATTTACCAGATACAGGCGATGTACCTTTAATTGCTGATATGTCTTCAGATATTCTGACTCGACCAATTGATGTAAGCCGTTTTGGTGCCATTATTTTTGGTGTACAGAAGAATGTCGCCCCTGCTGGTATGACCATTACCATCGTCAGAGAGGATTTATTGGGACATAGCCGTAAATATTGCCCGTCAGTACTTGATTGGTCTGTTTTATCGCAATATTCTTCAATGTATAACACCCCGTGCACATTCTCTTGGTACATGGCAATGCTTAATTTCCGCTGGATTGCTAAGTTAGGTGGTGTTAAGGCTTTAGAAGAGAGAAATAAGGCTAAAGCTGAGCTTTTATATGGTTATATCGACAGCACTGATTTCTATATCTCTCCAATTGCTAAAGAGAGCAGATCTCGTGTTAACTGCGTATTTACCTTAAAAGATGAGAGCTTGAACAACGAGTTTTTAGCAAAATCTCGTGAGCATAACCTTATTGGCTTAAAAGGTCATAAGGTTTTAGGCGGTATGCGCGCTAGCATTTACAATGCAATGCCTATTGAAGGCGTTGAGGCTTTAGTAAAATTCTTAAAGGAATTTGCTGATAGTCATAAGTAATTAAGGAACATCAAAATGCAAAATAGTGGCCGTGAATTTTGGTACGAAAGTTATCCTGTAGATGTACCCCATGAAATTGACGGCTGCCGTTATGACAGCATTTGTGAGATGTTTGACAGCGTTACCAAGGCTTTTGCCTCACACACGGCATATATAAGCCTTGGTAGCGCTATAACTTATAAAGATCTGGCTGTCTACACAAGAAGACTTGCCGCCTTTTTACAACATGAATTGCATGTAAAAAAAGGTGAGCATTTTGCCATTATCCTTCCTAACACTATTCAATATCCTCTAGCAGTTTTTGCCGCTTTAAAGCTTGGCCTTAAAGTTGTAAATATCAATCCTCTTTATACTGAGCGTGAGATAGAAGGAATTCTTAGGGATTCTCGTACAGAGTATGTTTTATCTTTAGATACTAATGCCGAGCCTTTGATGAAGGTCATGGAGAATTTAGATCTTAAGGCGGTTATTTTAACGTCTATAGGCGATCTCTTAGGCCCTATAAAAGGTCCTTTAGTAAATTTTGTGGCAAAACATGTAAAGCATATGGTGCCACCATATCCTTACAAAAAGTTTTTGCATTTAAAGAAAATCCTCTCTTACACCAAAGAGAGCTTTAAACAAGTACCTGTTTCTTTAGATGATATTGCTTTTTTACAATACACAGGTGGCACTACCGGAAAACCAAAGGGAGCAATGCTCACTCACAAAAACATTTTAAGTAATGTCGCTCAAACTTATGCCATGTATGGTCCGGCTATCAATAGAGGTGAGGAGACTTTATTAACTGCGTTGCCTTTTTATCATGTTTTTGCCATGACCATTAACATGATGTTTGGATTTTTCTTAGGTGCAACAAGTATCCTTATTTTGGATGCACGTGATTTTAAATCTACTTTAAATGCTCTTAAGCATCATCCTGAAGTTTCAATTATTACAGGTGTTAATACTCTATATAATGCCATGTTAAATCATGGAATTTTTGAGAAGATTCATCTTAAAAAATTAAGACTTGCCGTAGGTGGTGGTGCTGCTATTCAAAAAGGTGTTGCAGATAGGTTTTTACAAGCTACAGGTTTGGCAATTTTAGAGGGCTATGGTTTAACTGAGTGCTCTCCTTTGTGCTGTGTCAATCCTTATACTGTGCATGAGTATAACGGTATGATTGGCCTTCCAGTTCCATCAACCTTAGCGCGTATTGTTGATGTAAATACGCATGAGGAAATTTGGGATTTAAATCGATCAGGTGAGTTGCAGTTTAAAGGCCCGCAGGTAATGCTTGGTTACTATAACAATCCTGAGGAGACAGAAAATGTCTTTGATGATGGTTGGTTACGCACAGGTGATATTGCCAAGTGGGAGAGTGGGGGATATATCCGGATTATTGATCGCCTCAAGGATATGATTTTAGTTTCGGGATTTAATGTATTTCCATCTGAGATTGAGGATGTTATAAGCTTAAATCCACGTGTCTTAGAGTGTGCCGTAGTCGGTGTCCCCTCTAAGAGCTCCGGTGAGGCTATAAAACTTTTTGTAGTTAAAAAAGATCCGCAATTAACCATTCACGAGCTTTTAGCTTTTTGTAAGCAGTATCTTACCGGCTATAAAATGCCTAAGTATGTAGAGTTTGTAAATGAGTTACCAAAATCTGCTGTGGGTAAGGTAATGCGTCGTTATTTACGCGATAACAAAACACCACATATCTGAAAGCTTTAAGCATTAGTTTTCACACATGATTATTTCAAAAGAAATTGTTTATATTGACAGTTTAGAGGAGCTTTCAGCTCTATCTTTTTTATTAGATAGTTTAAATAGCTCTGACTTTGTATCAATGGATACAGAGTTCACTCGTACTAAAACTTATTATCCACGCTTTGATTTATTGCAGCTTAATATTAAAGGTATCTCTTATATCCTTGATCCTATAAGCTTTGACTTAAGGAATGTAATAAAGTCTTTAAATAACACCAAAGCTTTAGTGTTAATGTTTTCAGGACGTGAGGATATAGACGTTTTAAGCCGTTTTTCTAAGCTTAATGGGATTACTCCTTTACTGCCTCAGAGAATAGCAGATGTGCAGCTTTTAGCGGCTTTTTTAAACCTTTCTTATACTCAGGGACTGCAAAGCTCACTTAAGGATTATCTAGATGTTGAGGTTGCAAAATCTGAGACTTTATCTGACTGGGAAAAAAGGCCTTTAACAGCGTCGCAGATTTTATATGCTTCAGATGACGTAGCTCATCTTGAGAACTTATATAAAAAATATTTAAGTTTTATAAAAAAAGAAGATATACGCCTCGCTTGGTTTTTTGAAGAGATGCAAGAGTGTGCTAATCACACTTTAAGAGTTATCGATCCCAAAGATATCTATTTATCGATTTCAGGTGCTGGAAGTTTAACTAAAGTTCAGTTACAAAGATTGGCATTTTTGGCATATAAGCGCGAGATCTATGCGCGTGAAAAAGATGTGGCTTTAAGCCGTATTATTCCTAATAAAAGCATCGTCCAAGTTGCAGTAAATACTCCTTTAACCTTTCAGGCATTAGCTTCATGCAAAGTAAAGTGGGGCGCCATTAGGCAACAGGGATCTGTAGTAATTGAGTGGGTTAAAGAGTCTTTAACGTTAGATTTAAATACTACCTTAAAAGCTCCTTTTGATAGTGTAGTTAATACTAAAGATGGTAGTGATGAGTCAAGACGTTTAAAACATGAGCTTTTAATGGCAGCTCAAAAAGCGCAAATAAGATCTGAGCTTTTATTACAAAAATCTTATATATACGATTATCTCTATGCAAAGCACAGAGGCGGTAAGGCTTTAATTGAGTCAGGGTGGAGATATGAGTGTATAGGAAAGATAGACTTTAGTAAAATTAAGAAACCATAATAACGCAAAACGGCTGGGGGATTATCCATCAGCCGTTTGTGTATGCGTATGAACATAGTTAGAAATTTATTGTTTTAAAATTCGTTCTTTAACATTTAGAACAGGATAAGCAATAAACCTCTCTTTTGTTCAGCTATACGGTGTCTAATGAGGACTTTAAATAATTTGGGAAGCGGCCGAAAGCTAAAGAGCAATTCAAAGCATCGCTTAGAAGCTGTGCCTCATCTGACACTATTTAATTTAGTTCAAAATAGTGA
>Freddie_p2__coassemble_2045_pt1 | contig 15544 bp, 12 predicted proteins | sample Freddie_p2__metabat2_high_PE_038 | metagenome-assembled genome bin Freddie_p2 | reverse complement strand
CCCAATTTCTAGGTTTTGGCTTCACTAAAAGAGTGAGCCAAAGAAAGAAAAAGGAATGTCCCACTAGTATGAACCCCGTTATTGATCACTTCGATTGATAACGGGGAGTAAGAATTAAGGTCTTACTAAATGCTGAAGATCTTCATTTATCTTGTTTACTTTTTTACGTGATAAAGCAAAGCCTGTAATACCAAAAACTATCATCAAAATAACTACACCCAAATCCCCATATTTTGCATAAGGAGTTAAACCTTTATAGGTCTTAAAGTTAGCGCTTAAGACATAAGGCTTATTTGAAGGTATAGACTCTTCTAATTGTCCTTTGGAATTTATTACGGTTGTAATACCGCTATTTGTGCAACGAAGCATTGGTTTTTGTAACTCTAAGCTTCTCATTTTTGCCATATCAAGATGCTGTAAAGGTGCGCGAGTAGGACCAAACCAGGAGTCATTGCTTACCATTAAGATGGCCCCACTATCAGAAGAATTTACAGAGGATATGATCTCAGGGTAAATAGCTTCATAACAGATAGCCGGAGAGAACTTTTTATTTGCAACTTCTAAAGGCTCTTGTACAGAGGCCCCTTGGCTAAAACTTGACATTGGAATATTGAAAATCTTTCCTAAAGGTCTTAGCAAAGAAGCTAAAGGTACAAACTCGCCAAAAGGAACTAACTTTCTTTTGTTGTAAGTAGAAAAGTCTTTAAGCTTTTGGTCTTTACCTAAGGTCAAAATTGAATTAAAAATTTTGCCATTGGCATCAGTACTTAAAATTCCAGTAACTAAATTAGTGTGATTGTCATAAGAAACTGCATTTAAGTCTGTAAGCAGACCTAAACCTTTTTCAATAGTTAATGGTAAGGCAGATTCAGGCCATATAATTAAGTCATATTTGCCAAAAAGATCACGACTTAAACCCCAATAAGTGGCAATGATTTCATTTAACTTATCATTGTCAATATGTAAGTTTTGCTCAATATTTCCCTGAACAAGAGCAACTTTTAAAGTCTCCTCATTTGGTGTTGTAAAGGTTAAAGAAGAGCTAAAAGAACCTAAAGCTAAAATTAAAGCTGCAAGTGGCAGGTATAAAAAGTGCCTTAAAGCAGCCATAGCTAAAGCACCTGCGGTTAATACAAATAAAGCATCAATGCCGCGCACACCAATTAAAGAGGCAAAACCTGAAAAAGGACCACTTACACATGTATTTCCAAGATACATCCAAGGAAAGCCACCTGCTACATAGCCTACAGTTAAGTCAGCTAAGATAAAGAATGCAGGTATATAAGCACAAAGCATTATTGAACGGCGGTTTTTACATAACTTTGCACTTAATGTGGTCGCTATACCATAGGGAATGCAAATTAAGATTGAGAATACTGTAATAATTGGCCAGACAGCTAAAGCAGGCATTTCGCCAAAGCCTTCCATTACAAAGCTTAACCAAGATAGGGTAATAAGATTTAAGCTTGTAAAGAAAAGGATAGTTGCAAAGAATACTGCCTTTAGAGATTTAAGGCTTGAAATTAAAATAAATAATAAAACCAGTGCACCTAAAGTTATAGGCCAAAGATTAAAAGGAGCATAGCCTAAAGTTGCAATTAAGCCTAAGGTTATACTTGAAAAAAATATGCCTTTTTTTGATAAGCACAAAGCAATTAAACGACTGCTATCAAGAATAGAGCTTAAAAAGAGCAGTATTTTGGTCATGATCAATCCTCAATATTTTCTTCTTCGTTAAAGTTTGGATCTACTGTGACCTCAATTTCATGAATCTGTCTTATGCTGGCATCGGTTATTTTAAAGTTTAATTTGCCTAAGCTTAAAGTTTCACCACGATGAGGAAATCTTCCCAAAATGTGTAAAAGAAGCCCAGCAATGGTTCCAACATCAGCCTCAGGTAATTTGACTTTAAAAAATTCCTGAAAATCAAGGATAGGAGTAATACCCTGCACTTTATAAACGTTTTCTTTATCTGTCGCGATTATAAGATTATCGTCAGGGGTATCAGTTTCATACTCATCTTCAATATCACCAACAATAAGCTCTAAGATATCTTCGATAGTAACAAGACCGCAAACACCTCCAAATTCATCAACAACAATTGCAATATGAAAACGTCTTGCCTGAAACTCTTCTAAAAGTGCATCTACATGCTTAGATTCAGGCACAATCATGGCTTTTCTAAGTAAAGAGTGGATGCCTCCTTCAAGTTTTTTAAGACCGCAAGCATAAGGAAGAAGATCTTTTGCCATTAAAATACCGGCAACATGATCTTTATCCTCAGAGATTACCGGATAGCGAGAGTGACCGTACTTATCGATGATTTTGACAACATCAATAAGAGAGCTTTGAACATTGATAGTAACAATGTCAGATCTTGGGATCATGACATCACTGACGCGCAGACGCGTGATATCGAAAACACCGTGAATCATATCCTCAGTGCTTTCATCAATAATCTCGCGCTCTGATGCTTCGTGGATTACATCACAAAGTTCATTTTGGTTTTTTGGTCTTATAGACTTCAAAAGGCGCGAAAAAAGATTTTCGTGCTTATGGTTGCTTGATTTATTATCTTCCATGATTATTTTTAATATTCATCATCTTTGTAAGGATTATCGAAGCCAAGTTCTTCAACAGCTTTAATTTCAAGCGGTTCCATTACTTTGGCATCTTCTTGCTCAATATGATCATATCCTATAAGATGCAAACAACCGTGAACTATCAGGTGGGCAAAGTGCTCCTCTAAGGTTTTATGTTGTTCTTGTGCTTCCTTTTTTAAGATCTCAAAACAAACTACAAGATCTCCTAAAAGAGGGAGATCAATGCCTTCAGGACAATCAAAAGGAAAAGAGAGAATATTTGTAGGTCTGTCAATATGACGGTAAGTATTATTGAGCTCATGGATTTCATCAGGAGCGACCATTCTTACAGTAATTTCGCTATCTTTAGTGTGGCCTCCAACAGTTAAGGCTGTTTTGGCCCATAAAGTTAATTTTTCTAAAGATAGGTATTCTTCATCGTTTTCGCAGTTGTTTTGCAGATCTATATAAACTTCCATTATTCACTGTCCTTTAAATCTTTGTCGCTTTTATGTGCTTTGTCGTATTTGTCATAAGCGTCAACAATTAAAGCAACTACTGGATGACGTACAACGTCTTGGGTATCAAAGAAAGTAAATCCAATTTTCTCGATATTTTTCAAAACATCTATGGCATGTTTAAGACCTGAACGGATGTGATGTGGTAAGTCAATTTGGCTTGGATCTCCGGTAATTACTGCATGAGAATTAAAGCCTATACGAGTTAAGAACATTTTCATCTGTTCTATGGTGGTATTTTGGGCCTCATCTAAAATGATGAAAGAGTCATTTAATGTACGACCGCGCATATAAGCTAAAGGAGCAATTTCAATGATTTGTCTCTCAATTAACTTTTCAACTTTTTCAAAGCCGAGCATTTCAAATAAGGCATCGTAAAGAGGTCTTAAATATGGATCAACCTTTTGTGAAAGGTCGCCAGGTAAGAAGCCTAATTTTTCACCAGCTTCAACTGCAGGTCGAGTTAAGATAATACGACGCACCTCATTACGCTCTAAAGCATCCACAGCTGCAGCTACGGCTAAGTAAGTCTTACCAGTACCTGCAGGGCCAATACCAAAGCTAATGTCATGAGCGGTAATTTTATGGATGTAGTCAGCCTGATTTGGGGTGCGAGCTTTTACAAAGCCACGTTTTGTTTTAAAGTTAGCAGCCTTTTGATATAAGTGACCAACATCACCACGATTGTCTTTATTATCAACGTTATAGTCATTTTCATCTTTTTCAAGATGAACTGCTTCTGTTATGGCTAAATGAACTTTTTCAGGATCAACATACTCAGCATGGCGACCCTCGCGCAAAGGTTTAGTCTCAAGGTAGAGCGACTTTAAAAGTTTTTCACCACGAATGACTGCATCTTTCTCACCTTCAATATGAAAGTGAGCTCCGGCATAGGAAATTTTTACTCCTAAGCGACTTTCAATTTGGCGGAGATTTTCGTCCTCAGCGCCTACAAAGCAAGTTAATCTTTCGCGATCGTAAGGTTCGAGGAAAAAGTCCTCACTACTTGTTATTGTCATAATATTCTTTCTGCTTTTAAAGTGTGAGAAGCCACACCAACAATTTTAACTTTAACCATTTGACCTATAAGGTCGCTTGTACCTTTAAATACGGTAATACGTCCATTGGATGCACGGGCTTTTAACTCATTTGCGTCTTTTCTTGAAATACCCTCGACTAAAACTTCTTGGGTAGTGCCAATTAAAGACTGTCCTATGCGAGCGGTGCTCTTTTCAAGTTCCTCTTGAAGCTCATAAAGCCACTTTTGTTTGTCAGAGAAAGCTATTGGATCATCCATTTTTGCAGCTGGAGTACCAGGACGCGGTGAGTAGATAAAAGAGAAGCTTTGGTCAAAACCGATTTCTTTTACAGCTTCAACAGTTTGTTTAAAGTCCTCATAAGTCTCACCTGGGAAGCCTACGATAAAGTCGGATGATATCTGCGCTGTAGGGCGAGCTTTGCGAATTTTATTTACTAAAGTCTTGTAACTATCTACAGTGTAGCGACGATGCATTTTCTCTAAAATGCGGTCAGAACCTGCTTGAATCGGTACATGGATTTGATCGGCAATAATTGGTAATTCTTTAATAGCTCTTATGATTTCATCTGAAAAATCCATAGGATTTGAGGTGGTAAAGCGGATACGTTTTACACCATCTAAGGCAGCAATCTCATAAAGTAAGGTGGCAAAATCGCAGACAATACCATTTTTATCTACACCTCTATAGGAGTTGACATTTTGGCCTAAAAGATGAATTTCAATTACGCCTTGAGAGAGGAAGTCTTCACATTCTTTTAAGATGTCTTCAGGAGATCTGGAGATTTCCTCACCACGAGTGTAAGGGACAATGCAATAAGTGCATTTATTAGAGCAGCCTTCCATGATAGTAATAAAGGCGGAAGCTCCACGAGCTCCTGGCGATGGCAGGGCATCAAATTTGTCTAAAGAATCAGCCTCAACATCCACACATCTTTGACCTGAACCTAAATATGTACTTAAAAGAGATGGTAATTTATGTACAGTACGAGGACCAAACACAATATGGATATCAGAGTTTAAATCTAAAATTTTTTGGCCTAACTCAGAACCTACACAACCGCCTAAAGCAATTACCGCATCATCTTTAACTAATCCTTGATGACGCCATGTTTCAAGCTGTTTGAAAACGCGATTTTCAGCCTTGGCTCTAACAGCACAAGTTACAAATACAATCACAGATGCATCTTTTGGAGTAGTAACTTCGCTGTAACCTTGAGCACTTAAAAGATCACGAATTCTATCGCCATCGTAAACATTCATTTGGCAGCCAAAAACTGCAACGTAGAATGTGCCGTGCTGAATTTGTACGGGAGATGTAATCTTAAATTTAAAAGTATCAGTCATGGGTAGTATTTTATCCAAAGTCTTTAGTGTAGATTTCTTCACTAAAGCAATAATGGGGGCATAAATGAGGTTTTTTAAAGTGCTAAAGTTGCTTTATAAATAAGGCAGAACTTTTTTGCTGTTTTCTTTAAGCTTCATATATATTTACCTTAAATAATACCTCGCGATTATAACATAAAAAGCTTTTTTCACTTAAAGCTATAGAAGTATAGATGCTTATATAAAAGACAAAAAAAATCCGGCTAGAGCGCCGGATAAAGTACTAGTTTGAGAGACTATTATTTAGGTTTTGTGCTATTTTTTGATGTCTTTTGTATCGTTACGAGGACCATCTGGATTTACAGGATCTAATGTGTACTCATGTAACGGTTTTAAAGGGATTGCATCTTTAACATCAAGCTTTGTTGAGAGTAAATCTTTGTCTACTTTTGCCACAACCTCAATAGGCTGATCTTTGGCGATATATGACCAATCACGATCGTCATCAAGCTCAACGACAATACTGTCATTGTTATTATCAGTAAGTTCATATTTATCATCACCTAAAAAGCGGGTAAGACGTCCTTGTACTACGACGATTTCATCGTCTTTAGCTTCGTTTAAAACTTCTTTGACATTACGATCATTTTGGTTTTGAAAACCACGAGGGCCTCTATTTACATTTTTATTATCTTTAACAGAAGTATTTACATGATCTTTATAGCCATCATGCTCAAAATGAGAGGCTTGGGCTGTGAAAGTGGCGCAGCATAAGGTAAGAGCGGCAACACCTAAAATTGCAGATACCTTTTTCATATTTTTTCTCCATCGCTTTGTAACTGTCTTAATCATAAAACATGAAACTTAGGGAAAAATTAGATCTAAAAAATAATTTAAAATATTTAAAAATGAAAAAACAATAAAAATTTAATAAAAATATTCTTTGTTTTTCAAATAGTTATTAAATTTTGCAAAGTTTTATGCAAATCATTGTTGACTTTAGATTAAAGATCTTTATAATGTTGCACTGTTGTTCAGACAACACAATTTCCTCAGGATAGGGGTATAGCCAAGCGGTAAGGCAGCGGGTTTTGATCCCGCCATTGCCCTGGTTCGAATCCAGGTACCCCTGCCATTCTGAGGGAAAAGTTGGGGTATCGCCAAGTGGTACGGCAGCGGATTCTGATTCCGCCATTACCTAGGTTCGAATCCTAGTACCCCAGCCATTGGCTATGTAGCTCAGTTGGTTAGAGCGCGGCACTCATAATGCTGAGGTCATTGGTTCAATTCCAATCATAGCTACCATTTTTATGTTGGGGTATCGCCAAGTGGTACGGCAGCGGATTCTGATTCCGCCATTACCTAGGTTCGAATCCTAGTACCCCAGCCATTGGCTATGTAGCTCAGTTGGTTAGAGCGCGGCACTCATAATGCTGAGGTCATTGGTTCAATTCCAATCATAGCTACCACTTTTTTTCCTATCTCTTCTCTTTTTTTATTTCCCAATTTAGATCATTTTTGTCCTTTTTGGTGCAATTTTTTTGTACCTGCGAAAATATATTAAAGTGTAGAATAATATTCACTTTCCAATTGCTTTAGATATATTTTTTTAGTACCCGGAGGACAAGTTGATCCCGCGTATACAAGGCATAAGTGCCGCAGACCCTCGTTATCAAAGTTATCTTGACGCTTTAAAAGGCGCTGGCTTTAAAGGAGATTTGGACAAATCTCATACAGGCAGGCTCCTTTGTGCCACTGATAATTCAGTTTATCAGTGTATGCCTCAGGCTGTTATTTTCCCAAAGGATAGTCAAGATGTTGCTTTGGCTTTTAAAACAGCCAAGCGTCCTGGGTTTGAAGGAATCATCTTTACACCAAGAGGCGGTGGTACAGGTACTAACGGTCAGTCGTTAAATCGTGGTATTACCATTGATATGTCCCGTTATATGAAAAATACTTGGGACTTAGATTGCAAAAACCACTGTATGTGGGTGCAAAGCGGTTGTATTAAAGATGAATTAAATGAGATGTTAAAGCCCCATGGTTTTTTCTTCTCACCTGAGCTTTCAACTTCAAACAGAGCCACTATTGGTGGCATGATTAGTAATGATGCTGCAGGACAGGGATCTTTAAAATATGGTCGTACTTCAAGTCATATTTTAAAAGTTCAGGCCGTGCTTTTAGATGGCACGATTACTGAATTTGGACCTGTAAAAGGGGCTGAACTTGAGAAATGCTTGAATAAAGAAGGTCTTGAGGGTGAAATCTATCGCACTTGTTATAAGATCTTAAAGGAAAATCGTACAGACATTATAAGAAAATTTCCAAAGCTCAATCGCTTTATGACAGGTTATGATTTGGCGCATGCTTATGAGCCAAGATCTGGTACTTTAAATTTAGCCCGTCTTATTTGTGGTTCTGAGGGTACATTAGCTACAGTTACCGCAGCACAAATTGATTTAACCAAAATTCCTTCTTTCCGTGAACTTATGGTGGTTAAGTATGAGAATTTTGATGCTGCGTTAAGACATGCTGTAGATTTAGTTGATGCAGGTGTACTGTCAGTTGAGACAGTTGATTCTAAGGTTTTAAATTTAGCTCGCAAAGATATAGTCTGGCAGGATGTTTGTGACTACATTAAAGATGTAGAAGGTCATGAGATCTCAGGTATCAATATAGTAGAGTTTTCAGGATATGATGCTAAAGAGGAGCATGAGAGATTAGAGAAGTTATTTTTAGAAACTACAAAGCGTGCTGAAAACTTTGAAAATGGTATTTTAGGTGCCCAGATTGCATCAACTCCTGAGGCTATTGCAGCAATTTATGGCATGCGTAAGAAAGCCGTTGGTCTTTTGGGAGCTGCTGCAGGTAGAAGAAAGCTTGTAGCATTTACAGAGGATACTGTAGTCCCTCCTAAAAATTTAGCCGATTACATTTTAGAGTTCCGTGCTTTATTAGATAGTATGGATGTACCTTATGGAATGTTTGGTCACGTCGATACAGGCTTAATGCACGTACGTCCTGCTTTAGATCTCACTCAATTAGAAGATAGAGAGAAGTTAGTTGCCATCTCAAATAGAGTCTGTGAGTTAGTCTCTAAATATCACGGTCAGATGTGGGGTGAGCATGGTCGAGGCTATAGATCTTGTTTTGGTGAGAAGTTCTTTGGCAAACTTTACCCATTAGTACGTCAGATTAAAGAGGTTTTTGATCCTAAGAATATCTTAAACCCAGGTAAGATTTGCGTACCTTTTAATAATTATCACGATAAGCTTGTTGATATTGATGGACCTATGCGTGGCGATTTAGATCGCACCTTACCTATATCTGTAAGAGAAAACTTTAAAGGGGCTTTAAGTTGTAATGGCAATGGCCAGTGCTTTACTTATCAAAAGAGCTCTTTAATGTGTCCAAGTTACAGATATACCAAAAATCATGTTAATTCACCTAAGGGATATAGTGAGCTTGCTCGTGAGTGGTTGCGTTTATTAAATGATAGAGGTTGTAATCCTAATGATGAGGAGTTACATGAGTTAAATGTAATCCCAAATCCTATTCGTTTTATTAAGCGCTCTTATAACACTATCTTCAAAAAAGAAGATTATAGCCTTGAGTATTTAGAGCGTATTCGTACTTGCTTATCTTGTAAGTCCTGTAAGAGTGTCTGTCCAGCCCACGTAAATGCAGCAGACTTAAATTCAAGATTCTTGTCACTTTACTATGGCCGTTATTTAAGACCTCTTATGGATCTGCTTATCTTAAATTCAGAGTGGGCCGTTCCTTTAATGGCAAGATTCCCAAAATATGCCAATGCCTTAGTACAAAATAAACTCTCACAGTTTATGACGAAAAAGATCATCGGCATGGTGGATTTACCGAAGTTTTCAGAAAAGAGTTTTTACGATTTATGTAAAGATGAAGACTTTAAGATTTTGTCTGTCAAGGAAGCATTGAAAGCAGAGCCTGAGGTTTTAATCGTACCTGATGCCTTTACTTTATCTTATGAAGCAGATGGCCTTTTGATGATGGCTCGCGTCATGCGCGCTTTAGATTATAAGGTTGCTTTCTTAAAACCTTATATAAATGGCAAACTTAACGTCATAAGAGGCGATAGACGTCATTTTGTATCTTATGCTAAAAAACAAGCAGCAAGATTAAATCGTCTGTCTTTAGCTCGTATTAGTTTAGTAGGTTTTGATCCGGCTTTAACTATTTGTTATCGCGATGAGTACACCCAGCTTTTAAATAAAGATAGAGGTGACTTTAAGGTAATGTTGCCTGAGGAGTGGTTAACTTTAGCTGCATCTACCACTAAATTCCAAAATAAGATGAATGAGATTAAGGATAAGTTAGCCTTAGAAAAACAAAATAATAGTGATTTCTTTGCGCCTTATTATTTATTCAGTCATTGCACCGAGCGCGCTTTAGTTCCTACAAGCGTCTTGATGTGGCAAAACGTTTTAAAGAGCTTCTTAATTGACGTAATTCCAGTTCCTGTAGCTTGCTGTGGTATGGCAGGTTTATTTGGTCATATGCTTAAAAATCAAGATGAAACTTATAAAGTATATGAGCAAAATTGGAAAGGTGAGATTGCCAAACGTCCATTTGAGCATTGCTTGATTACAGGCTTTAGTTGCAGATCTCAAGTGTTGAGAATGGAGCATAAGAAGCCTGTTCATCCTTTGATGGTCTTAGATACTATTTTGAAGAATTTACATGCATAAAAGAGACATATTAGTTTATATCTTAGGTACTTTTGCTTTAATGATAGCTATGCCTTTAGTAATTGTAGCTATAGGAATTTACATGCCTTATCCATTTTTACCTGAAAACCTTATGGTATATGGAATTTGTGCATTGCTATCTTTGTCAGGCATTTTACTTACGGTCTTTTCTAATATCGAACTTTTAAAAAAAGGTAAAGGAGGCCCGGCTGTTTTTGGTTCCATAAAGCTTATGGAAGAGACTAAACATTTGGTAACAACCGGACCTTATGCCTTATGTCGCAACCCTATGCATACAGGACTTATTTTGCTTTATATAGGTGTATGTGTTGCTGTAAATTCATTATTTAGTTTAATTATTCCTCTAATGCTTGGTGTAGGTGCTTTTTTGTTCGCCAAATTTTTAGACGAGCCACGTTTGCATCGAGATTTTGGGGAGTCTTATGAGAGATGGGCAGAACGAACTCCACGATTTTTGCCCAAAATATTTAGATAGAAAATAGACTTAGGAGTTGTGGATATGACCATGATGTCGGGCGCACAAATGTTGGTGCGCACCTTAGAAGATTTGGGAGTGGATACACTTTTTGGCTATCCAGGTGGTGCTGTTTTAGATATTTATGATGCACTATTATCATCCAAAAAAATCCACCATGTATTAGGTCGCCATGAGCAGGGGGTTACCCATGCCGCTGATGGATATGCAAGAGCTACCGGTCGCGTTGGAGTGGCTTTAGTTACTTCAGGCCCTGGTGCTACTAATACTGTAACTTCAATTGCTACTGCATATATGGATTCTATTCCAATGGTAGTAATTACAGGTCAGGTCGGCACTCCTTTAATTGGATCTGATGCCTTTCAGGAGGTTGATACTGTAGGTATTACAAGACCTATTGTTAAACACTCTTATTTATGTCAAAACGCTTTAGATATTCCTCGCTATATAAGACAAGCTTTTTATTTAGCCTCATCAGGAAGACCTGGGCCTGTGGTTGTAGATGTACCTAAAGATTGTGTAAGACCTTCGCAGCTTTTTGAGTACCCTGAGGCTGAAGGCGAGGTAAAAATGCGTTCTTATCGGCCAGCAAGACTTGGCCATAGAGGACAGATAAAACGCGCAGCTAAGTTATTAGTTGAAGCCAAACGTCCGGTTATGATGGTAGGCGGTGGCGTTGTTTTATCTAATGCATCAGCTGCTTTAAGATCTTTAGTGGCAAAATTTAATTTGCCTGTAACATCTACTCTTATGGGCTTAGGTGCTTTCCCATCATCCTCAGATAATTTCTTAGGTATGCTTGGTATGCACGGAACTTATGAGGCCAATGAGGCTATGGATAAGGCTGATTTGGTATTTGCCTTAGGCGTACGTTTTGATGATCGTGTAACAAATAATATTCAAAAGTTCTGTCCTGCAGCTAAGATTGTGCATGTAGATATTGATCCGGCTTCTATTTCTAAAACTGTTAATGCCGATATTCCGATTGTAGGTGATGTTAATACTGTTTTAGGTCAGTTTGATGAGGCTTTTAAAGAGCTTGATTTACAGCAAGATGTTGATGCAATAAATTCTTGGTGGAAGCATATAAATGAATGGCGCAAGACTGATTGCTTGAAGTATGAGAAAAACAGTGAGCTTATAAAGCCTCAAGATATTTGTGAGACTTTATGTCGTTTAACTCATGGGGATGCGATTGTTGCAACTGATGTAGGTCAACATCAGATGTTTACAGCTCTTTACTATAAATTCAATGAGCCAAGACATTTTTTAACTTCAGGAGGCTTAGGTACCATGGGTTATGGTTTCCCAGCTGCAATTGGCGCCAAGATAGGCTGTCCTGATAAAGATGTGTGCTTAATTACAGGTGATGGTAGCTTCCAGATGAATTTACAGGAGCTGTCAACTTGTCTTGAGTTTAATGTTCCATTGAAGATTTTTATCTGTGATAACCACACCTTAGGTATGGTGCGTCAGTGGCAGAGAATGTTCTATAAAGGACATATAAGCTCTACTAATCTAAACTACAATCCAGACTTTGTAGCTTTAGCCAAAGCCTATGGCCATGAAGCTTTTAGAGTAGAAGATCGTAAAGATTTACAGAGTGTAATGGAAAAAGCTTTGAGCATGAAAGATAAGCTTGTGTTAGTTGATATTCGTTGTGACGGCAATGCTCAGGTTCTGCCAATGCAACAGATGGGCGGTAGCATGGCAGATATGTTTTTAAGTGAGGACTAATTTATGCGTCAGATCATATCCATTCTTCTTGAAAACCAAATTGGAGCTTTATCTCGTATTGTCGGTTTATTTTCACAACGCGGTTATAATATTGAGACTATTACAGCAGCTCCAACTGAAGATAATACGCTTTCTCGTATCACTATCTTAACCGAAGGAGATAATGTTAAAGTAGAGCGTATCACCAAGCAGTTAAACAAGCTTGTAAATGTCATTAAGGTTTCAAGTGTTGAAGATCACCGCCAGATGGTGGAGCGTGAAATTTTATTTGTTAAGGTTCAGGCTTTAGGTCACAATGTACGTGAAGAACTTAAGACAGTTTGTGATATTTTTAAAGCAGAGATCGTTGATTTAACTCCTGAGCTCTTTATTGTACAGTATGTAAATACCTCTCCTGAGGTTGATCGCTTCTTAAAGGCAATATCTGAAGAGGCAGATGTAATTGAAACTGTACGATCTGGTGTTTGTGGAATTTTTAGAGGCGATCACTCTTTACATTCTTAATAACAACAATATAAAAGACGGGCTTTTGGCCCGTCATGCTTAATCATGGCTGATATACAAATACAAAAGCTTTTTTCAGAACATAAGTATTATGAGATTATTGCCCTTTTAGAAGAGCGCGAACTTGATTATGAGATGTCATTGCAATTAGTGCGAGCTTACTTAAATGCTTCTTTAAAGGCAAACGATCCTCAAACCTTGAGTTTTAAGGCCCATAAGATTTTAGATAGTTTCGCGCTTGAAGGCAGAGATGATGCCAAGTGGCTCTATCTTAAAGGTATGGCTTTATATCAAGATAATTTGATCCCAGATTGTATGATGCGTTTTGAAAGAGCGTTATCACACGTACAAGTTGGAGATAATGATTTATTCCACAAGATAAGCATCATGCTTGAAAACTGTAAGAGCCTTATGATTCAGGCTGAATTTAAAGGCTTAAATGAGACAGATTTTAAGATTGTACGTAACCATATTGAGGAAAATTTTGGTAATGGACAAAAGCTTTGTTCTTTATTTGGTGTAGATGTAATTCATATTCCGCCAAGTGAAGATCATCCTTACAATAAATTAGTCTCTTGTGGTTTATCTGCAAAGCTTTTAAATGTTCCTGAAGGTTTTGATAAAAAACTTAATGCACATTTAGAGTTATGCATTTTCCTACCAAAAGATTACCGTTTTACTAAAGATAAAGACAATGATTGGCCGGTGTATCTGTTATTACAGATGATTCGCCATGTTATTGGTGCTTTAAAATTTATTGGTTTTGGTTACTATATCCAGGAAAAACCAAGCTTAAGCCCAACTACAGCTTACGATGGCGTGATGTTGACGGCTTTGGGTGATTATAGTGGTGAATCTCAGGCGGTAAATTTATCAGATGGCTCTACTGTACGTTTTTACCAGTTAGTACCACTGCAGCCTATGGAAACAATTTATCGTATGCACCATACAGCATTAGATCTCTTGCATTTATTTGAGCGCGAGAGAATTGTGCTTACGCCTTTTATTCAGGCAAGACCTGATGTATGCTGTGGGCCTGAGTCTTTATCTGTATAAATAATACGATGTATTTATAAATATCTCCGTTAATTAACAATAAATAACGGAGATATTTTGCTACGATAAAGTATCGGTCATATTTTCAATTTCTTTTGTTGCTTTATTCTCTAAAACTCCTGGGGCTTTTACAGAGAAGTTTTTAAGTTGGCCCTCCAAATTTCCTTTACCCGCTCTTAATCTTAAATTTAAAACATCAAGGCTTGAATTTAAGGCATTGTTCTTTTTTTCAACATCATCTAAAGCTGAAATTACAGCTGAAAATTTTGTATAAATCTGCTGAGCTTCTATAGCCAAAGCCCGAATTTTTTCATTTTGATTGGATAGTACCCATAAATTTGCACTAACTCTTAAAGCAGGAATTAAGCTTGAAGGTGAGACTAAATAAATATTTTTCTTTGAGGCTTCATCATATAAAGTTGAGTCACTATTTATAGCCAAGCTTAAAGCCCCATCAATTGGAACAAACATAAATACAAAAGACGGGGAGTTTAAACTCTTAAAGTTGCAGTAGTCGCGTTTGGCTAAGCCTTGAATATGGTTTTTAAGTGAAAATATATGGTTTTTTAAAGCTTCCTCTTTTATCTTTTTATCTTCAGCATTTATATATTGGGTATAGGCCGTAAGGGAGCATTTTGCGTCAATGATAAGGCAGTGATTTTGAGGAAGTCTTATAACTGCATCAGGTCTACCAGTTTCTCCTAAAGCCCGCGAGCCTGCAACTTCTCTTTCATATTCAATACCATTAGTAAGCCCTGAAGCCTCTAAAACACGTTCTAACTGTAACTCTCCCCACATACCTTGAGATTTACCGCCTGAACTTAAAGCATTACTTAAATCCAAAGCCTGCTTTGACAAAATATTTTGGGTCATTTGCAGTTTTTGGATTTCAGTTAATAAAGCTCCAGATCTTTGAGCTCCTAAATTTTGACTTTGGGTTAAAAATCTTCTGAAAGTTTCCAGTTCTTCTTTTAAAGGCGCCACATTTTTTTGAAAGTTTAATCTTTCTTGATTACTTAATTCATTGGCAGTAGTTTTAAGCATCTGTTGGCCTAAGACCGTAAGACGATTTTGTAACTCCTCTTGATTTTGTACCATCTTCTTACGATCGTCCTCGCGCATTTGTCTTTCAGCATCTAATGTGGCATAGGCTGCAGACATAGCCTCTTTGAGATCTGATTTTTCCTCTTCAATTTCCGCAATTTTTTTCTTCAGTGCTTCATTATCTTCAAAAAAACGTTTTTTTTCAGAACAAGTTGCTGCATGAATTTCTCTTAATGAGGAAAAGTCTTGGCGTAGGGAGTTTAAATAATTTTCTTTTTTTAGCAATGCTGTCTTTTAAAGATTGGTATTCATTAAAAATCTGTGCAAATTTTTGTTCAGTTAATGACAGTTTAGAGCTTTTATTAAATAGAGATTTTAAAAAATAAAAGATGGATAAGGTTAGGACAGCAATGAGAAGTATTAAAAAAATATCTAAAGAAGTAAGCACAAAATTCATTTTTTATACCTGAGATTTAAGATACTCAAGTATAACAAGCCCAAGCAAAAGCTTAGGCTTGTTG
>Freddie_p2__coassemble_2025_pt1 | contig 15762 bp, 18 predicted proteins | sample Freddie_p2__metabat2_high_PE_038 | metagenome-assembled genome bin Freddie_p2 | reverse complement strand
GGTATAACAAAATTAGATATAAAATTTTAGTTAGCCACAGATTTGGCGAAGAGCCGGTTTTTTATTACTTAAGAAAATTATTTTTCAGAAAAAGGTTTTGGATCATCAACAGTAAAATCAGAACCTTCAATTGGCATAAAGCCCAATAAGATATTGTTTTCTGCAAGCATTGGTACCCAGTTCTTATTAAAAGCACTTACAGTAACTTTTTGAACTTTAGCATTTTCAATACCTGCTTTTTCAATATAAAACGCAGCTAATCTCTCATGACACCATAAAGGTAAAATAGTAGCGATCTCAGCATCATCTTCAGCTTTATCCTCAAGTAAAAAAGGGCCTTCTTCCTGAATGATGATAAATAATTCTTGATTTTCAACAGTCTTATTTAAGAAAAAAGACTGTCTGTACTCAGCATTTAACTGCAAAATTGCATCAAACTCGCGATCGGTTAATTCGAACATAAACGACTCCAACTAATATCCACGTTTTAAAATAGGTTTTAAAAATTGTCCTGTAAAGGATTTTTCACATTTTGAAACTTCCTCAGGAGATCCTGTAACAATAATTTCTCCACCACCAGCTCCTCCTTCAGGCCCTAAATCAATTAAATAGTCTGCAGTCTTAATTACGTCTAAATTATGCTCAATAACAATAATAGTATTTCCTTGATCTCTTAAACGTAATAATACATACAAAAGTTGCTTTACATCCTGAAAATGCAAACCTGTAGTAGGTTCATCTAAAACATATAAAGTTTTACCAGTTCCTCTTCTTGAAAGCTCTTTTGAAAGCTTAATTCGTTGAGCCTCTCCTCCTGAGAAGGTCAAAGCAGACTGACCTAAAGTGATATAAGAGAGACCAACATCCATTAAAGTCTGAAGTTTATTTGCAATAGCAGGTACGGCTTTAAAGAATTCAAGGGCGGTCTCAACATTCATATTTAAGACCTCTGATATATTTTTACCCTTATATGTAACCTCTAAAGTTTCCCTGTTATAACGCTGGCCTTGGCACTCTTCACATTTAACATAAACATCAGGCAAGAAATTCATAGAGACGCGAATAGTACCATCACCTTGGCAAGCCTCGCAACGACCACCTTTTACATTAAAGGAGAATCGTCCTGGACCATAACCACGTTTACGAGCCTCTGCTGTTTTGGCAAACAAATCACGAATTTCTGTAAATAAACCAACATAAGTTGCAGGATTAGATCTTGGAGTTCTGCCAATAGGACTTTGATCAATACAAATGATTTTATCGAAATACTCAAGACCTGAAATAGACTGATAAGGCGCAGGCTCATCTCCTGTAGTCACTTTATTTAACTGTCTTTCAGCGACTCTAACTAAAGTGTCATTTATAAGTGTTGATTTTCCTGATCCTGAAACACCTGTTACCGTAATAAAACAGCCCACAGGGAAACTTACATCAACATTTTTTAAATTATTACCATTACAGCCTTTTAAGGTAATAAATTTACCTTCCTGTGGTTTCACCCTATTTTTAGGAATTTCAATACGCTTTCTTCCTGATAGATATTCGCCTGTAAGCGAGTTTGGATTGTTTTCCAAATCTTCAACTTTACCTTTAGCAACTACAGTTCCACCGTGAATTCCAGCGCCTTTACCAATATCTAAAATATAGTCAGCAGCACGCATGGTATCTTCATCATGCTCAACTACAATCACGCAGTTACCTAAATTACGTAAATTCTTTAAAGCTTCAATAAGCTTGCTGTTATCACGCTGGTGAAGACCAATACTAGGCTCATCTAAAACATACATAACTCCTGTAAGACCTGAACCTATTTGACTGGCCAAACGAATTCTTTGAGCCTCACCACCTGACAGAGTTTCTGCACTTCTAGATAAGTTAAGATAACCAAGACCTACATTTATTAAAAATGATAAACGACTACGAATTTCTTTTAAAATTCTGTCAGCAATTCCATGCTGTTGATTGGTTAATTGTAAGTTTTCGAAAAATTCCCGAGCTTTTACAATAGATAATTCATTTATCTCAGGTAAACTTTTTCCTGCTACAAAAACATTACAATATTCTTTTTTTAAGCGCGCACCATGACACTCAGGACATAATGATGGTGTCATAAGTTTGGAGATAAAATCTCGCACATAATCAGAATCTGTTTCTTTTAAGCGTCTTTCATAATTTGGAATTACACCTTCAAAAGGCTGCAGAGAACTCTCTACTTTTTGACCCTTTGCATAAGAAAATTCCATAGGTACGGCAACATTACCTGAACCATATAAAAACAGCTCTTGCGCCTTACGGCTTAATTTTTCAAAAGGAGTTTGCAAATCAACCTTAAAATATTTTGCTACAGCTTCTATTTGTCTAAAGTACCAAACAGATCTTCTATCCCAACCAACAATAGCTCCTTCAAATATTGATTTTTTAGGATCAGGAACAATTTTTTGTTCATCTAAAACCATTAATACGCCCAAACCTTCACATTTAGGGCAAGAGCCGTGAGGATTATTAAAAGAAAAATCTCGTGGCTCTAACTCTTGAATAGAATAACCACAATGAGGACAGGAGTAATGGCTTGAAAAAAGAATCTCTTCGTTCTTATCGTGCTCATCCATAGGAGATACAATGGCTAAACCATCAGCATATTTAATTGCAGTCTCCAAAGAATCAGCTACACGTTGTCTAATATCTGCACGGATCTTTATACGATCAACAACAATTTCAATATTATGTTTAACTCTTAATGCTAAATTTGGTGGATCTGAAAGATCACAAATTTCACCATCAACTCTAACACGAATAAAGCCATCACGAGCTAAATCAGCAAATAATTGCTTATGCTCCCCCTTTCTTCCTCTTACAACAGGCGAGAGAATCATATACTTGCCGCCTTCATGGAGAGCCATTACCGCATCTGTCATCTGCGTGATAGTTTGAGCTTTTAATTCAGTTCCATGTTCAGGACATCTTGCTACACCTATACGCGCCCACATCAAACGTAAATAATCATGAATTTCTGTAATAGTTCCTACAGTTGAGCGGGGATTATGTGAGGTAGATTTTTGTTCAATTGAAATTGCAGGTGACAATCCATCAATTGAATCAACATCAGGCTTATCCATTAAGGATAAGAATTGTCTTGCATAAGCTGAAAGAGATTCTACATAACGTCTTTGTCCTTCAGCATATAAAGTATCAAAAGCTAAAGAAGATTTTCCTGATCCAGAAAGACCTGTTATTACACAAAGCTTATTTCGCGGTATTGAAACATTGATATTTTTTAAATTATGGGTACGCGCGCCCCTAATTATAATCTCTTCCATATTTAACTATCTGATATTTATATTTTTATTAAAAAAAATAGCACTTTATGCCTTGTATTTAAAAGCCAGAAAAACCTAAGTATTAAGCTTTTATCATCCGTAATTTTATGTTTAAAACTTTAACAAATAATAAGCATCAGGAAAAATTATTATGTCAAGAGGAATCAATAAAGTAATACTTATTGGAAATATGGGAGATGAACCTATTTTTCGTCAAACCTCAACAGGTCTTGCTGTAGCAAATATTTCATTGGTAACCAATGAAATGAAACGTAATACAGAGACAGGACAGATAACAGAAAGTGCCGAATGGCATCGCGTAGTTTTATGGGGAAAACTTGCAGAAATTGCAAACACTTATTTACATAAAGGAGCTCAGATTTATATTGAAGGACACCTAAGAACAAAATCATATATGGATAAGCAAAATCAAAAACGAATTATTACTGAAATTTTTGCAGATGAAATGCTAATGCTTGGAAATAAAAATATTGCTCAAAATGTTACTGAAAATAATAGTTATGAAGATAAAATTTCTGCCCCTAGCACTATAAATAAAACACATACAAAAAAAGAACTTCCACAAACCATAAATCACCCAAAAATTTCGCAAAATTTAAAGCCCGCAATTACAGCACAAAATGACTATAGCGAAGAAATTCCCTTTTAATTTCAATAGTATTTAAAATTAAAATGCGCCTTTTTTATAAAGGCGCTTTGCGTACTTTTTAAAGATCAAATCACACTTATTTTTGGTACAAAATTTTGCATATAAACAATCTTTTTTTGTGGTGTGTTATACTTGCCATCATATTTCAGACTCTGAACAATAACCTATTTATTTCAATTCGGTTCTAGGCCTTGGCAATGTTTAAAAAATTACGCAGCATGTTTTCAAACGATCTTTCGATTGATTTAGGAACTGCTAATACTCTCGTTTATGTTAAAAACAAAGGCATCGTTTTAAACGAGCCGTCTGTGGTCGCCGTGCGTCTTGACCGTAATGGCGGAGCACAGCGTAAAGTTGACGCTGTCGGTAAAGCCGCAAAAATTATGCTCGGCAGAAGCCCTGACAATTTAGAAGTTATCCGTCCTATGAAAGACGGTGTAATTGCAGATTTCCAATACACTGAAAAAATGCTGCAATACTTCATTAACAAAGTTCTGTCAGGTTCTCATCATTTCCCTTTTAAACCAAGCCCTCGCGTCTTAGTTTGTGTCCCTTGTGGCGCAACTCAGGTTGAACGTCGTGCCATTCGTGAATCTGTTGAAGGTGCTGGTGCAAGTGAAGTTTTTTTAATTACAGAGCCTATGGCAGCTGCAATCGGTGCAGGCTTACCTGTATCTGAGGCTAAAGGTTCTATGATTGTTGATATCGGTGGTGGTACTACTGAAGTTGCAATCATTTCATTAAACGGCATTGTTTATTCAAGTTCTGTTCGTATTGGCGGCAATAGATTTGATCAAGCAATCATCGATTACATTAGAAATACTAAGCGCTATGAAATCGGTGAAGCTACAGCAGAAAACATCAAAATTGAAATTGGTTCTGCTTATGCTGAGCAAGAGATGCATGAAAAAGAAGTTCGTGGTCGTTCTGTAGTTGAAGGCGTTCCTCGCTCATTCACCTTAAACTCTAACGAAATTCTTGATGCTTTATCTGACCCTATCAAAGGTATTGTAAGTGCTGTAAGAACAGCCCTTGAAAAATCTCCTCCTGAGCTTGCAGCTGATATTGCTGAGCATGGTATGATGTTATCAGGTGGTGGAGCTTTATTGCATAACCTCGATAAACTCTTAAACGAAGAGACCGGTATTCCGGTTGTCGTTGCCGAAGATCCGCTCACTTGCGTGGCTCGTGGTGGTGGAAAAGCTCTTGAAATGTATGACACTCAAGACAATGAGGTCTTTGACTAATCTATAAGGGATCTGCCATAAGACAGATCCCCTCTTCATCGGATCTAATTTTGAATAAGCCTGATAAACCCAGCCTGTTTATTCATCTCCGCTTTGCTATCATCTTTTTCATATCTATTGCTGTTATGGCAATTGACATGAGATCGCGGGCTTTGAATGACTTTCGCTATTATATTGAGTCATCCCTTTATCCTTTAATGATTTTTGCAGACTCACCTCGCTCAGTCTCAAAGTTTGTTTCATCTCAATTTAAGAGCCGTAGCGAACTTATAGAAGAAAATGAACGTCTTTCTGCAGAAAATTTTTTGCAACGTGCAGACATCATGCATATGCAAGCTTTAGAAGCTGAAAATGAAGCTTTAAGAAAGCTTTTAAATTCACCTTCTTCAAAAGCCCCACGTCGCCAAGTTGCAGAGGTTATTGATGTTGATTCAAATCCTTATTTAAGACGTGTAATTATCAATAGAGGCTCAAAATCTGGGGTATATGAAGGTATGCCTGTAATTTCAGGAAATGGCCTTGTAGGACAGGTTTATTCCTTAAATTACGGTTTTTCTCGTGTTCTTTTAGTAAGTGATCCTAATTGCTCTGTACCTGTCTTAAGCAGTAGAAACAATATACGAGCAATTACTACAGGAACAGGTGTTCATGATGAACTGTCTGTAAATAATGTTCCTCGTAGTGCTGATATTAAAGTTGGAGATCTGCTTGTAACGTCTGGTTTAGGTGGTGTTTATCCTTCAGGATATCCTGTAGCTATAGTAACTTCTGTAGGATTTTCTGACGCACAACCTTTTGCCAATATAAAAGCTCGTCCTGTAGTTGACACCGATACTATGCGATATGTTTTACTTTACTGGTATCAAAGTGTTGATAATGAAAACAATGACAGCATGATAATGGCCAAACAACGCTCTGACAGTAAGCATATTTTGCGTCAAGAGAAAATTAAGAACTTAATTGAGTCTTTATCAAGATCCCCATCTTTAGATAAAAAAAACAATAAAAAGGAACAATAGAAACAAGCTATGAACACAAAAGAACAAGGTCGTTCCTTAATTTTTATATTCATACCGCTAGTGGTTATTGCTCTGCTTTTCCAAATTATTCATTTATCTGATTTTATGATGGAAAACAGACCAAATCTATTGGTGCTAATACTTGTCTTTTTTACTACTTTAAATAAATTTCATTTTGGAATTGAAACTGCTTTTATAACAGGTTTAATTTTAGACTTATTAAGTGGTGCACCTCTTGGCATTAACGCGCTCATTTGCGCCGCGCATGTCTATATAATTACCTCTCAATTCAAGCGCTTTAGTCTTTATGCTTTATGGCAACAATCAATTTTAATAATGATCTTAAATCTCATTATTAATGTCATTACTTATTGGCTTGAGCACATCATAGGCCAAAGCTATTACGAGGTAAATTTCCTGTTACCTGCACTTTTTACTGCTATTTTATGGCCTTTAGTTAATTTCTTATGTTTGCTTTTAGCCCAAACATTTTCAATTTCACTTAAAGAGGAGAAAAAAAACATATGACCGCTATTATCTTAGCTTCAGGCTCTCCTCGTAGAAAAGATTTCATTAAATCATTAGGCCTGCAATTTACAGTTATCTCTCCTGATGTTGATGAAACTCCAAAGCCAAATGAATTACCCCAAGATTTAGTAGTAAGACTTGCTAAATTAAAAGCTGAGCATATAGCAAAAATGCATCCTGAGGCTGTGGTTATTGCAGCAGATACTATTGTAGTCTTAGACGGAGAGATTTTAGGAAAGCCAAAAGATCGCAATGATGCCAAAGCAATGATTAAAAAGCTTTCAGGAAAAACTCATGAGGTTTTAACTGGCTATACCGTACAAAAAGATTCTATAAGCTGCCAAGGTCTTGAAAAGACCTTGGTAACCTTTGCAAACATTAGCGATGAAAATATCGAAGGCTATGTAAGCTCTGGCGAATGTGACGATAAATCAGGTTCTTATGCTGTTCAGGGTTTAGCTGCAATGTTTGTTGAAAAAGTATCAGGTTCTGTAAGCTCTGTTGTAGGCTTACCAATCTGTCAGGTTAGAGCTTTACTTGAAAAGTTTGGTATTACTCCAAAATTTGTTTAAGGAATTAAAACTACATGGATAACTTAGAAATAGCTCAATCTTCTTTATTGGCAAATTCTGATATTGATATGTCAGTTTTGTCTCAAGCCTTAAAAACATTATCTGCCAATAAAATTGATTTTGGTGATATCTATTTTGAGAAAACCGAATCTGAAAGTTTTTCTTTAGAAGATGGCATTGTAAAAACAGGTTCTTTTGATATTAGCAAAGGTGTAGGTGTCCGTGCTATTTTAGGCACTAAAACAGGCTTTGCTTACAGTGATATTTTAGATAAATTCTCACTTATTGAAGCTTGTAAAGCAGCCAGAACTATTTCATCAGGACACAATTGCAATACAGTTAATATCTCTCAAAACTATATAAAAAGCGCTCCTTTATATTCCCCTGACAACCCTATTATGTCTTTATCTAGGGATGAAAAAGTTGCAATTCTTGAGAAAATTGATAAGAGCGTCAGATCTAAAGATCCTCGTGTTTTACAAGTAATGGCCGCTCTATCTTGTAGTCATAAAGTCTCTATGACTATGACTACTGATGGTCAAATTACATGCGATATTAAGCCTATAGTACAAATTATTATTAACTTAGTCATGGCCCAAGTTAATCGCAGTGAAATGGGATTTGTAGCATCAGGTGGCGCTATTATGTTGCCTGAATTATTAGCAAACGACAAAATAGAACAATTAGCATCTGAAGCTGTGCGTATTGGCTCTGTAAATCTTGAAGCTGAAAATGCCCCTGCTGGAACTATGCCTGTTGTTTTAGGTGCAGGCTGGCCTGGTGTTCTTATCCATGAGGCTGTAGGTCACGGCTTAGAAGGAGATTTTAACCGCACTGGAACCTCAAACTTTACTGGCAAAATTGGACAACAAGTTGCATCAAAATCTTGCACTATTATTGATGATGGTACTTTAAAAAATCGTCGTGGCTCCTTAACTTTTGATGATGAAGGAACAAAAAGCGCAAGAAATGTACTTATTGAAAACGGTATTCTCAAAGGCTATATGCAAGATAAACAAAATGCAGCACTTATGGGAATGTCTCCTACAGGAAACGGCAGACGCGAAAGCTATAACTGCTTGCCAATGCCTCGCATGACCAATACCTATATGCTCCCAGGCAAATATGATAAAGATGAGATTATCTCAAGCGTTGATAAAGGTATTTACGCTGTAAACTTTAGTGGTGGTCAAGTCGATATTACCTCCGGAAAATTCGTATTCTCAACTTCTGAAGCATATCTGATTGAGCATGGAAAAATTACTACACCAATTAAAGGTGCAACTTTAATTGGTAATGGTCCTGAAACTATGAAACAAGTATCTTTAGTAGGATCTGATCTTAAGTTTGATGATGGAATTGGAACTTGTGGTAAAGCCGGGCAGTCAGTACCTGTTGGTATCGGACAGCCGACTTTAAAGATTGATACGATTACAGTTGGCGGTACAAAAGCTTAAATAAGATTTACAGGAACCTCGATTCCTGCACGTTCAATCTCACTCTTTAAATACTTATATAAAGCGCGAGAAGCCGGTTTTGGAAGCTGAACATCGCTTTCAGCTTTCATTTCCTCAGAGGCTTTCTTAACTAAAGTACGCAGTTTATTGCGGTCAGTATCATTTACCAGTGCACAAAAAGCATCAATAGCAGCCTTTCCATTTAAAACCATAGTCTCTCTTAATTTCTCAAGCTTCATAGTTTTTGGATCTACTTTTGAAGAAGCGCCTAATGATTTTAGCTGCTCAGCTAAATCATCTTCTGGATATTGACGTTGCAATCTTGCAACATACTGTAATTGTCTACGGCGCTCATCGCTATGTAAGCGTAATTTACGCGCCATGAGTAAAGCTTCTTTTACATCGTCATGGATTCTTAAAGCATTAAAGCTCTGCTGACCTAAATTACAAATTTCCTCTACTAATTTGCGTATGGCTTGAGCCTCACGCTTACGTGCTGAACGACTTTCTTCCTCAGGAGGAGCATCAAAACCTTCAAAATGCTGTTCTGTCATCTTAAATCTCTAATTTTTTTCAATATCAAAAAGTGGTTTTAAAGCAAAAGTAGCAATTAAATTATCCGCAGCAATAGGAGGATTTATAAGCTTAAGCTTTCTCCCATTTAATGATTTTGACCACTGTACTAAAAAAGCAATACCAGCTGAATCAATTGCTTTGATTGAAGAAAGATCAATCTCGCTATCTTTGAAAATATCATTACGATTCTCCCAAAGAGCTGGTACGCTTTCATAAGTCATTGAAGTAATTTTTTCCATTTACTTAAGCTCTGGCTTAATATTCTTCAATGCATCAATAGCAGCATTAATGCCTTTAGACTTAATTATAGGGGAAATCTCACTTTCTTTTGCATCAAGAATAGAGATGTTCTCACCAATCAAATCAAAAACCTTCCACTCAGAAGTCTTTTTATTAAGGCGCATCTTTAAAACTAAGGTCAAATCCTGTTTACCAGGCTCTTTAATAGTAAATTTAACCGGAACAATGGTTGCATCCTTGGCAACACTTTGTTCAGGTTGTGGGACGATTTCCTGATTTACATACTTACTTAAAACATCAGTTAAAGACATTACCATATAGTCATTAAAAGCCTTAGTAAAAGCATTTCTTTCCTCTTTGGAAGTCTTTTTTAGTTCAGTGCCAATAACCTTATATGAAGCATAAGTAATATCCACATAAGGCATTAAATGACTCTCAACGACACTCTTAGCATAAGCTTTATCAGATAAACGATCTTTATTAGCTTGAAGTTCACTTACAGTATCTTTTGCAACTTGAGATGCAAGCTTATATGGATTACTCATATCAACTGCAGCATATGATGATGCAGAAAAGAAAGAAATAGCGGCAAATAAACATGCACAAATTATTTTTTTCATAATAAATAACTCCTGTTAATTACTTTTCTTCTGGATTCTTTTTCTCAGAATCGCCAGATCCCATGTTGTATAAGAACTTACCTAAAAGATCTTCAAGCACAACAGCTGAACCTGTATCTGTAAAACTATCGCCATCTTTTAAATAAGTTGAACCTAACTCTTCATCATAAAAACCTGGAGTAATAGCAATATATTGTTCACCAATTAATCCTGCAGTTTGAATTGAAGCCTTAGACTCGCTGGAAATTGTATTGTATTGAGACTCAACTGCAATATCTACAACAGGGGTTAAAGAGCTACTATCAAGACGAATATTTTCAACACGTCCGATAGTAACACCTCCTATACGCACAGGAGCTCTAACTCTCAAAGAACCAATATTCTCAAAAGAGGCATGTAATGTATAAGTCTGCGTATTACTATCTAATACTAAACCTGCAACTTTTAAGGCCATAACCACACTAGCGGCAATACCCAAAAGCATAAAAATGCCAACATAAATTTCTGATTTTAAATATTTCATTTAATTTACCTTTAAAACATTACCGCAGTTAAAACAAAATCAAGACCTAAAACAGCCAAAGAAGACTGAACAACTGTTGCTGTAGTTGCTGAACTAATACCTACTGAAGTCGGATGGCAATCATAACCATTGAAAATTGCTATCCATGTACAAGCTATGCCAAAGACTGCTGCTTTTATAAACATAGGAATGATATCAGCGCTAAAATCGACACTAGCTTGCATGGCTGACCAATAATTACCATCATCAAGGCCTAACCAATCAACACCGACAAACTTGCCACCATAAATTCCTATAAGACAAAATAATACCGATAATATAGGCATACTAATAATGCCAGCCCAAAATCTTGGAGCAATAATTCGTCTTAAAGGATCTACTGCCATCATTTCCATAGCAGATAATTGCTCTGAAGCTTTTAGCTGACCTATCTCTGCAGTTAAAGCAGAGCCGGCACGTCCTGCATATAAAAGAGCTGTAACTACAGGGCCTAACTCTCTTATGATAGCCAAAGCCACCAGTGTGCCAAGAGAGCCTGTAGCCATAAAATCTTTTAAGATATTAAAACCTTGAAGGCCCAACACCATACCTATAAAAAGGCCTGAAACTATAATGATAATTATAGATTGCACACCCACAAAATAAATTTGAGCGATTAAAAGCGGAATGCTTTTACGCAAATTAGGTATGCAAAAAATAGAGTGCATTAACATGATAGTAGATCTACCTAAAGCAGCTACCTTTTGTAATGCCCACCGGCCTAAAACACCAAAGAAAGCACTCACTTTTATAAGTCTCCTAGATAATTACTGCTGCCCTTTAAATGAAAGGCATAAGGACCATCATAATCGCCATGGATAAACTGTAAAACTCTAGGATCAGAACTTTGACGAATCTCATCAGGTGTTCCTTTAGCCAAAAGATTAGTCTCTGACAAAATGATTACATAATGAGCAACTTCTAAAATTTCCTTTACATCATGAGTTACAACAACAGATGTAATTCCCAAAGATAAATTAATATCTGCTATAAGTTTTACTAAAACACCCTTTGTTATCGGATCCTGGCCTACAAAAGGCTCGTCATACATCACCAAATCCGGATCCATAACAATAGATCTTGCCAAAGCTGCTCTTCTTGACATACCTCCTGAGAGCTCACCTGGATATAAATGAGCTGCCGCTCTCATGCCAACAGCTTCAAGTTTCATCATAACAATATCTCTAATCAATACTTCATCAAGTCTTGTATGTTCGCGTAAAGGAAAAGCGACATTGTCATAAACATCCATATCAGAAAATAAGGCACCGCTTTGGAATAGCATGCTCATTCTTCTGCGCAATTTATATAAATCAGCACGATTTAGAGAATGAACATTTACGCCATCAAAAAAAACTTCTCCTTTATCTGGTCGAAGTTGAGCGCCAATCAGTCTTAAAATAGTTGTTTTTCCTGTACCAGATGGACCTAAAACCGCGGTAATTTTACCTCGAGGAATTTCAAGGCTAAGATTTTCATAAATCTTCTTATTGGCATAAGAAAAAGATAATCCGTTAACTTTTATAAGACTATCCATTCATAACCCCTAAAACAAAAACTAATAATTAACTTTTATAAAGCATTAAAAGGCTTAGATTACCTGTACTTTTAACCAAAATAAAGCTTCTTTATCTATAAATAAATAATAAAAACTTTACTATCAAATTTTAAATTCAAAAATTTACTCTTTGATCTTTATCTGCAATTCATAAGCTTTGATATATAGATGTATAAGCCTTTGGCGTTATAATTCATAGTCTATAAATCTTAGATAATATTTTTTCATACAAATCTTAGTTTTCCCTGAGGAATAATAATGTCAATGATAAAAACCTGCTATGGCAATATTGATGAACAAATAATGCACAAGTTAGCCTCAGTAAAACTATTGGCTTTTGATGTCGACGGCACAATTACTGATGGCGGAATTTATCTTGATAACACAGATCTTGAGTTTAAAAAATTCTGCACAAAAGATGGTTATGGCTTACATCATTTAAATAAAAGTGGCGTTAAATGTGCCGCTATTACCGGAAGAAAAGCCCATCTTATGGAAAGACGTATGAAAGAAATTAAATTAGATTTACTCATACAGGACGAAAACGATAAAAAAACAGCCTTAACTGATTTATGTAATAAACTTGGTATCGACTTAGCAAATACAGTCTGTATTGGTGATGATCTTAATGATCTTCCTATGTTTAAAATTGCCGGAATAACTGCTTGCCCAAAAGATGCACATCCTTATATAAAAAAGAATGCAAATATTGTTATGAATTATGATGGTGGCAAAGGAGCTGTTCGCCAACTGTGTGATCTCATATTAATGGCACAAGGGAAACTTGGCCTTGATGGAGGCCCTTTAGCATGACTGTAACACTAAAATCCTTCATAATTGCCTTTTTTTTATTGATATTATCTATATGCGTTTATCGCTTTGCTCAAATGCAAAAGCAAGAGCCTGTTGCTGATTTATCAAATTTACCAACCTTTACTGCCTCAGAATTTAAAGGTGCTATTTATGATAAATCAGGTCTTTTAACTTATAAACTTATAGCAAATAACGTCGAATACTACGATAAAGAAAACAAAATTAACCTTGTAAAACCACTTTTAGAAATTTTCGAATATCCTAAAAATAAAAATTATGAAAATTGGTTTTTATCAGGAGATGAAGGTTTTGTTTTTATAAATAAAAAAGCAGAAGTTCAAGGTAATGTAAAAATTTATCCTGGCTTTAATCACAAAAATATAAAAGAGATTACTGCATCAAAACTGACATATGATTTTGAAAAAGATCTAGTCAAATCAAAAGAAACAGTTACTATTAAAGGTCACAATTACTTGAACTTTGGAAGTGATTTTGTTGCTGATATGCGTAATAACACTATGTATTATAAAGGTAATCCTCATGTCGTTTACTACCCTCAAAAGCATTAAATACGCGTCAATAATTTGTGCTTTATTTGTATCTAACGCCTACGCCTTGCAGTCTGACAGCAATCAGCCTATAAATATTGCTTCAGACGAACAATTTGCCGATTTAAAAGATAATAAGGCAGTTTTTTCTGGTAATGTTGAGGCAACTCAGGGATCTATCCTCTTAAAAGCAGATAAAGCCGAAATTATTCGAAACAAAGATGGCTCACTTAAAAGTGTAAAAACTTTTGGTCACCCGACAACCTTTAAACAAAAGCAAGATGATGGGAAAATAATTAGATCCCAATCTTCATCTATTGAGTATTATCCTCAGCACAATCTCGTAGTCCTTTCAGGTCGTGCTACTATTTGGCAAGATAACTCTCATGTTAATGGTGAAAGAATCGAATACAATACCTTAACGCAAAAGCTTAAAGCTTCAAATAATAACAATCAAGGCGGACGAGTCAGAAGTACTTTTATTCCGCAAGAGCTCAAATCCAATAAACAAAAAAATTAAAAATGAGTGAATTAAAAGCGATCCATCTGCAAAAAAGCTATAAAAAGCGTACTGTTGTAAAAGATGTAAGTCTTGATGTAAAAAGTGGCACTGTTGTAGGACTTTTAGGCCCAAATGGTGCAGGAAAGACCACATCTTTTTACATGATTACAGGTATTGTATCTATCGAAAAAGGTTCTGTGTTTTTAGATGATAAAGACATAACTACCATGCCTATGCACGAGCGCGCTCGTGCAGGTTTAGGTTATCTTCCTCAAGAAAACTCCATTTTCAGAAAACTTTCTGTTTATGAAAACATTATGGGAGTTATGGAGCTTTTACCAAATATAAGCAAAGCCCAAAGAGAAAGTGCTGTTGAAGAGCTTTTAGAAGAATTCAGTATCACTCATCTTGCCAATAACACTGGTATGTCTTTATCAGGCGGTGAGCGTCGCCGTGTTGAAATTGCCAGAGCTTTAGCTTCAAATCCAAAATTTATTCTTTTAGATGAGCCTTTTGCCGGCGTTGACCCTATATCTGTATCTGAAATTAAGAACATTATTTTGCATCTTAAAAACAGAGGCATCGGCATTTTAATTACAGATCATAACGTAAGAGAAACTTTAGATGTATGCGAAAAAGCATATATCGTTAATGCTGGAAAAATTATTGCCCAAGGTTCAGCCCAAGAAATTTTAAATAACGATAAAGTAAAAGACGTTTACTTAGGCGAAAACTTCTCTTTATAAAAATTCGTTATGGCCAATATTCAGCAAAATTTACAAACTGCTCATACCCATACATTGGCCATGACAAAAGGTTTACAACAATCAATACATCTTCTTCAATTATCAAATCTTGAACTTTATAAAGAAATTACAGAGATTGCTTTAGAAAATCCTTTTATCGAAGTTGAAGCTACAGAAAATATTTCTTTTGAAAATTTAGCTAAAGAAGTTAGTTTAAATTCTCCACTTTCAGAAAAAGCTTATTATAAAAATCTGGCCTTTAATGAAAATATTAATATCCAAAATCTTACATCTCAGCCTGAAAGCCTTTACTCATTTTTAACATGGCAACTCAATGCCTCTAATATCCCTAATGAATATCAAAAAATAGCCGAGGTTGTCATTGATAATATCGATGAATCTGGATATTTATTTATTCCTATAAATGAAATTTTTGAAACAATAAAACAATCTAATAAAAATATTTCATTAGATGATGTCCTATATGTTTTAAAACTTATACAAAATTTTGAGCCCTTAGGTGTTGGTGCAAGATGTGTTCAAGAATGTCTTTTAATCCAACTTGAACAAAACAACAGCTTTGAGGCAAACTTAGCAAAAGACATTATTAAAAATGATTTGAACTTTTTGAAAAATAAAGAATTTAATAAAATTATAAAAAAGTATAAAGTATCAAATACCTTTTTAAAAAAAGCTTTAAACGTTATAAAAAATCTAAATCCAAAACCTGGATGTAACTTCTCGACAAATAGCTCTAACTTTATTAGACCAGACCTTTTACTAATAT
>Freddie_p2__coassemble_1958_pt1 | contig 16467 bp, 11 predicted proteins | sample Freddie_p2__metabat2_high_PE_038 | metagenome-assembled genome bin Freddie_p2 | reverse complement strand
GGTTAAAGTTATATCAATGTTTTTTTTGGTGGTAAATTGTGGCAATAAAACGAGATTTTTGTTTGCAATCAGAGTTTAAGCCTTCAGGTGATCAAGAAAGCGCAATTAAACTTCTTTGTGAAGGTTTAGAAAAAGGGGATAAAGCTCAAACATTGTTGGGTGTTACAGGTTCAGGTAAAACCTTTACTATGGCAAACGTTATTGCCAAGGCCAATCGTCCCACAATGATTTTATCTCATAATAAAACTCTAGCCGCTCAGCTTTATGGGGAGATGAAGGAGTTTTTCCCTAATAATGCAGTTGAGTACTTTGTCTCTTATTATGATTATTATCAGCCTGAGGCTTATGTAGCGGCTACGGATACCTTTATTGAAAAGGACGCTATGGTCAATGAGCATATCGATCAGATGCGTCTTTCTGCTACTAAAGCTTTGATGGAACGTAAAGATGTCATTGTAGTGTGTACAGTATCAGCAATTTACGGTTTAGGTGAGCCGCAGACATATTTGAAGATGATGTTGCACGTCTCTCGTGGTGAAAATATCAGCATGGAAGATATCACTACACGTTTGAGTGAATTGCAATATACCCGCAATGATTTAGGTTTTGCGCGTTCTACCTTTAGAGTTAGAGGCGATGTTATTGATATTTATCCAGCTGAATCTGATGGTTATGCGGTAAGAATTGAGCTTTTTGATGATGAAATTGAAAATATCAGTACCTTTGATCCACTAACTGGTGCTCAAATTCAGAGAATTCCCCGCGTTACTATTTTCCCTAAAACTCATTACATTACCCCAAAAGATATTTTGCAGCGTGCAGTTGAAAATATTAAATCTGAGCTTAAAGAACGCTGTGACTATTTTTTAAAAAACAACAAGCTTTTAGAGGAGCAACGTATTCGTGAGCGTACAGCCTATGATATTGAGATGATAAATGAATTAGGCTATTGCTCAGGCATTGAAAACTACTCAAGATATTTAACTGGTAGAGCGCCAGGAGAACCTCCTCCTTGTTTATTTGATTATTTACCAAAAGATGGTCTTTTGATTATTGATGAGTCTCATGTCACTGTACCTCAGATTGGTGCTATGTACAGAGGTGATCGCTCGCGTAAAGAAAACTTGGTAAATTTTGGTTTTAGATTGCCTTCAGCATTTGACAATCGTCCATTAAGGTTTGAAGAGTTTCAAAAGTTACAGCCGCAAACTATTTATGTATCAGCAACTCCCGCAGAATTTGAACTTAAAGAATCAAGTCAGATTGTAGAGCAACTTATAAGACCTACAGGACTTTTAGATCCATTAATTGAGATTCGTCCTGTTGAAAGTCAGGTTGACGATCTTATGAGTGAGATCCATAAAGAAACAGCTAAAAAACAACGCGTACTGGTAACCACTCTTACAAAGAAGATGGCCGAAGAGCTTACAGATTATTTAGATGAACATGGCATTAAAGTCAGATATTTGCATTCAGATATTGATTCTGTAGAGCGTATGGAGATTATAAGAGATCTGCGTTTAGGTGAGTTTGATGTATTAGTAGGTATTAACCTTTTACGTGAAGGTTTGGATATGCCAGAGGTTTCTTTAGTTGCAGTTTTAGATGCAGATAAAGAAGGCTTTTTACGTTCCTCGCGCTCTTTAATTCAGACAGTGGGCCGTTGTGCGCGTAATGTTAATGGTAGAGCTATCTTCTATGCTGACAAGATAACAGATTCTATTAAATACACCATGGAAGAAACAGCGCGCCGACGTCAAGTTCAAGAGGAATACAATCGCGAGCACCATATTACCCCACGACAAATTGAAAAGAAGATTGTGGATGTTATGGAAGGTGCTATTAGTGATACTAAGGCCTTTAAGGTTCCTGATGAAAAGAGAGCACGTCCTATTTCAAGAAAAGAGTGGGAGCGACGCAATCTTAAGAAAGCTTTAGATCCTCATGCATTGGCCAAAGAGATTGAAAAGCTGAATACGCAAATGGTAAAACTTGCCCGTGAACTTAAATTTGAGGAGGCTGCGCAGATCCGTGATGAGATTGCAGATCTGCAACAGCAATTAATTATGATGCCGGGAGCAAATGAAGATAGTCTTTAAGAGTGTGATTTTTTATAGGCTTTAAAAGTGGCATCGCGCATGAAATTTAAAACCTCATCAAGATCTTCCTCTGCCAGGTCTTCATTTGGATCTACTTGTGCGATGGCACTTAAAGTATGTAAATCATCTAAAAGATCTTGATCGGTGATTTTATGGGTTAAAGTGCCTTCGCTATCGGCAACTAAACCTAAGCTTAAGCCGTAAGCTAAATCAGAGAGAACATTTAATCGTTCTTCTTTTTTGCAAGTATTGTCAGGAAGAGCAAAAAGAGTTTTAGCATCGGCTTTATTTTTTAAATTACGCTCGCAATCTAAAGCATAATTTGTAAGATATGCTACCAATACTCCAGGTAAAGGTTCGTCATCATTCATAACTTTGGCACAAAATGCTAAAAACATTCTGGAGCTAGGATCATATTTACGGCAAAGAAGGCCTAAGATAAAACCATACCATTGATAATGGTTTTCATTGATACCAGCTTGTGAAAGTTCGCCTATCACTTGTTTGTAATCAGCCATAACAGCTCCTTTTTTACACCCAAAAAAATAATTTTTTGTGTTAAAACAAATTAAATCTTTAAATAAACGTAAATGACTTTCAATAAGACCTTAGATTAAAGCACAAAATTTGTTAAAATACCGTATAATTGCATCAGTTTTTTTAATTGGGATTTTTTAACATGCATCCTATGCTCAATATCGCCGTGCGTGCTGCCCGTACTGCCGGTAATTTGATTGCTCGTAATATTGGTCAGAGTCAGCTGACTGTTGAAGAGAAAAATAAAGATGATCTGGTCACCAACATTGACAAAGAGTGTGAACAGACTATTGCCAGAATTTTACTTACTGCATATCGCAATCACTGTGTTTTAGGTGAAGAGTCCACCGCCAATGGTACTGTTTTAGGTAATCCTGATTCTGAATATCAGTGGATTATTGATCCAATTGATGGTACCACCAATTTCGTAACCGGTATCCCACACTCTGCAGTTTCTATTGCTTTGCGTCATAATGGCATCACTGAGGTTGGTGTTGTTTTTGACCCTATGTTAAATGAGATGTTCACTGCAGTTCGTGGCGAAGGTGCCTTCTTAAATGAGCGTCGTATTCGTGTTGGTTCTCGTACCAGCTTAGATGGCGCTATCATCGGTACTGCTTTCCCTGTAAGATACCGTGAGCGTATGCTGCCTTACTTAGAGCTCTTTGGTAAGCTCATCAATAACTGTGCTGATATTAGACGTATGGGCTCTGCAAGCTTAGATTTATGCTATGTTGCTTGTGGTCGTTTTGATGGTTATTTAGAGCAAGGCTTAAAGATTTGGGACTTTGCTGCAGGTGATCTTATTATTCGTGAAGCCGGTGGTATTGTTACTGATTTTATGGGTGAGCCTGGATATGCCAAGAGTGGCAATTTAGTTGCTGGTAACCCTAAGGTTCTGCGTAATCTCTTGAAGGTCTGTGATCCTCAGTCATTACCTGCAATCTTACGTTAATATTCTTTTAAGATTTTCAAAACCAGGATTTATCCTGGTTTTGTTGTTTTGGGAGAGCAAAAAATATTTTTAATCAATTAGTTATAATAAAGACTATTTACCCTCCTATATTTTCATATTGTTAGTAACTTCACATAAAATTTTATTCAATAAATTTATATTACATCTAATCAAATTTTTATTTAAATTAAATAATTATAAATACAAATAATACTTTATCTTTCATAGGCATCCTTTTTCGTCTATAAAAATTATAAAAAATTTGAATGTAAGTTCTTTATATTCAAGTGGTTTTTCTTTGACTTAGGATTTGCGACATATGTACAAAATATCTTGTAAACAGCAGAAAAATTTAAACAAATTGCAAATTGCTATAAATAAAAGCTATGAGATGAGATCAAAAAGATCTTTAGCATGTGTACCAATTATGGCAGCAGCTTTAATCTCAAATGTCTCTTATGCAGAAGAGTTTCATCAAGAGAATATAAATAATAGAGATTATCTTGTAGGTGTCGCTGTAAATTCTTCAGATAAAGATAAGCATGATTTTTCAACACAGAATGCTATTAATATCAGTATAAATAAGGGGCAGTTAAATCAAGATATAGACGAAGTAAATGGTATTTACCATTATTATGGTTCTGACTCATCTGAGTTTGATTCAAACATTAATATTGATACTCAAAATAAAGATTTTAGTATCAAAATTGATGATAGTGCTGATAAAGATAACTCAAGTGTTTCAAGTGTTTCAGGTATCTCTATTGAAGGTTTAAGTCGTAAACTTGATGACGGTTCGATTAAAACAGTAAAAACTGATTTTAATCTTAATGCCGATAATGTAAATATTGATGTAAAGAGCGTAAACGCCGGCAGTGTTTATGGTATTGAAAGCCGGGGCGTTGGCGGTCAATTTGATCCAGAAGTTGCTAATTTAGATATCAATGCTAAAGGAAATATCTCCATTAAGGCAAGTTCTGAAAAAGCAAGATTTGATCAAATTTTTGCTGTCAACTCAAATAATACCGGCAAAATTTCTTTAAACGGTGCATCTGTTAATTTAGAAGCATCATTAAAAACTCAAGAGTCTGTCCTTACTGAAAGCTGGATTGATGCGGTAAATGCTTTTTATGGCACCGTAGATATTAAAGCCAATAATGCTAATGGTAAGGGTGTAGTTATGAAAGCACAGGGTGCTAATAATTTTATAGCTACAATTGATTTGCAAAATAAAAACGTAGGTCAGATTTATAAAGGTGAAACTGGTCATACAATTATTGATGAGCCTGATGTTAATGTTCCTACATCTTTAATTGTAAAGTCAGCATCTGATATTGTAGTTGAGGCTGATGGTACTGGATCTACAAGATCTCCTGTAATGGGGATTATAGCCAGACATTACAGCTGGATACAGGGTGATTTAAACCGTAAAGCTAATGTAAAAATTGATTTTGATGCTGCTAAAGATATTAATGTAAATGTTCACGGTGCAGACAATACGGTTAAAACAGCCGGCATTATTTTAGATGTAGAAAAAGAAGATAAAGATAAAAAAGAGGTTATACAAAACTTTAAGGGCGAAAACGTCAATATTGTCGTACAAGCCCAAAATGCCAATAAAAAAATAGGTGCTTTTTCTAATGTATGGGGAGATGATAATGCGGTTGGTGTAGAGCTTTTAAATGGCTCTATTAATATTGAAGCTAATAAAGATATTAATTTGTTAGCCAAAGTTGAAAATGAAGCCGGCATTATTCGCGGAATGTCTGCAGATGAAAAGACTGAAGCTTATACGAATAATTCAGGTGATACTTATCAAGATAAAGAAGGTAGGGATCAATTATATTTAAGTCAGGGCAATGCCGATGCTACTTTAAAAGCTTTAGGTAATATTAATATTGGCGCAGCTGTTGGTACTGCATCTGAGATTGAAGGTCTCTCTTGGAGATCTATAGGTAAGGCCAACTTTAGTGGTGAAAATGTTCAAGTTACAGCTACTGCTTCCAAAGCTTCAATAATCCAAGCTTTAGAGCAAAAAGATGGTAGTGTTAATTTTAAAGCCAATGACACTTTAACTATTGCCTCAGCAAAAGAGCAAGGTCAGGATAATGAAGTCATTTATGGTCTTAAGGTAAATGGCGGCAGTTTTGTAGGTGAGGCTCAAAATATTCATATTAGCGCTAAGGATAAGAGTGATAAGTCTGTATCTTTAGGACTATATGCAGGAAATGCTCAAGACAAAAAAGCTTATGTAACTTTAAACGCAAAACAAGGTGGCGATATTGCAATTGATGGCGATACTTTTGGTGTCTTAGCCTCTAAAAATGGCGATATAACTATCAATAATAAAGAAGGTCTTGATACTTATATTCTCTCAGGAATTGCATCTTGTGATGGTGGTAGTGTTAATTACACCTCAGGTACAGGTAACACTTATACAGATGTTTATGCTAAAGCTTTAGGCAATATTTCTTTAGACATGCAAGAGAAAAGTGTCTTAGTTGGAAGTATTGATAACTTTGCCTATGATTTAGGTCATGACAATCTCTTTTCTGATGTTCAAAAGAATGTTTTAAATAATAAAGAGTTGAATGGCAAGGGCACGGTTAATTTAAATTTAGCTAAAGATGCTGTTTGGAATGTTACTGATAATTCATCCTTAGATACTATTACCTTAAATGGTGGCAATATTAATATTGCTTATGAAGGTGATAATAAAAACTTCCATCATGTTATTGCCAAGAATTTAAATGGCAGTGTGTTAGACGGTGATAGTGGTGTAGTAAATTTACGTGTAGACCTTAAAAACGAATCTAAAGATAATGCCGCTTTAGATCAGCTTGTTATCAATGAAGACAGTAAGGGATCTTATAAGGTAAATATTGCTATTACTGATGCCGATATCAACGCACCTAAGCTTTATTCTGAGAATTTCTTAATTAAGTATGGTGATCCTAACAATCAAGATAAGCCTTTATCTGATTTAACCTTTGCCTCTGATTTAGTAAGTCCAAATGGTGCAACTTATGCCTATAAGTTAGTGTTTGTTGACGATCAATCAAAGCTTGAGGATCCGTCATTTAGAAAAGAGAATAATGCAACAGGTAATAATGGCTATTGGCATTTAGTCTTAGTATCTGATGATTCTCAAAATCAAGAAATTGATACTATAAAGAATATCGGCACCTCTTATGGTCAGTATTTAGCTTGGAGAGCTGATTTGTCTGATTTGCGTCATCGTTTAGGTGAAATCCGTTACGGTGCACAAAGCGGTGTTTGGGCTAAGGCTATATACGACAAAGAAAAGGCTTCAGGACTGTCAGGTCAAGGCTTTAAGATGGAGACTTATGGTGCTCACTTTGGTGTCGATAAGTTTATACAAAATACCGAAGATGCTTCTTGGCTTTTAGGTGGTTCTTTAAGATTTGCACATTCTGATCAAAACAATTTCTCTGCCTTAGACAATGGTTCAGGCGATCTTGACGCTTATAGTGCCAAGCTTTATGCAAGCTATATGGCTAAAAACGGCAATTATGCAGATTTTGTTTTAAGTGCTGGATTATATGATCAAGACATCACCGGCCTTGATAATCAGAAATTAGGAAGTGTAAAAGCTGATTACAATACTTTTGGTATGGGTGTATCTGCTGAGGTTGGTCATATGTTCTCATTTGATGAGAAAGTCGATGATCGTATGTGGTATAACCATTATTTCATTGAACCTCAAGCTCAGATTGCATACTACTTTATCAATGGTAAAGACTTTGATACCTCAACTAATATGCATGTAAGTCAAGATAATGTTTCATCATTAATTGGACGCATCGGTGTAGTTGCTGGAAAGAAGTTTAATTACGGTGATATTGATAATTTAGATAAGCGTTATTTCCAAATTGCTGCACGTATGGGCTTTATCCATGAGTTCTTAGGAGAGCAAACTGTTTCATTAAATGATAATTACAGTTTTGATGCTGATTTAGGCGGCACTACTTTCTCCTACGGACTTGAAGGTGATTGGCAGTTTGCCAAGCATCAGCGTTTCTATGTAAATGCTGATAGAGAAACAGGTAATAACTATAGAAAGGACTTATCTTTAAGAGTTGGTTATAGATATGAGTTTTAAACTCTAATACAAAAAATGCTCCTTTAAAGGAGCATTTTTTTTGTCTTAGCAACAGAGTTTATAAACTTTTTTGAGAATATGTGGATTTTTGCCAAAAATATCGTGTAATTGCGCTAAAAAAACTTCGGCTGTAGCTAAACTGTCAGCTAAGGCATTATGCGCTTCATAGGCAGGAAGACCTCGACGTTCACGAATTTTATTTAAGCGCACATCATCAGGTTTATATGAGCCTCTGTGAGAGAGCAAATATTTCTCAATTGCCATAGTATCTAAAAACACCATCGGCAAAGGATATTTATCGGGTATTTTTAAGGCATTTCTTAAAAAAGTACTTTCAATCACCTTGCAATGAGTTAAAACCAATCCTCCTGAGAGCTTATCCATAAGTTCCATAAAAGCTTTATGAGGGTTTGCACCATCAATTAATTGTTCAGGAGTAATTTGATTTATAACAGCAGCATTTGACTTAATCTTTTTAGGATCGACACTTAAGATCTTGTGAAAAGATGTTGAAAAGTCGATTCTACCGCTATCTAAGCTAATGCCTCCCATAGATAAAACTACGTCCTCCTGAAAGTTGAGACCGGTGGTCTCAAAATCAATAGACGTAAGTTTTAGATCTTTGATTAAAGCATCAGGCTTAGGCATTTCTCTTTCATAAAAAGATCTAAGCTCTTTACTAAGATTTTCATCTTGTGCTGCTTTTTTACACTGTTTTTGCAGTTTGACAAGGGGATTGTCGAAAATACTCATTAACCTAAAATTCCTATACCGCCTGTAAATCTAAATAAAGCTGCTTGTTGATGTCTTGCAATAATACGGAAAGCATCGCGTAAGTGGTTGCGTTCAAACTGACTTAATACAGAAGGCTCTAAATGATTTGACATTGGAGAGCCTGATTTTAAAGATTGTAATTGATGTTTAAAACGAACTTTATTTAAGAAGGTATAAGCTTCATAAAGTTCACGGAACTCATCTTCTTTAATTAAATCATGTTTAACCGCATCTTCAAGGCGTAAGTAAGTATCACACTTTAAAGTACCTGCAGACAAACCATATAAACGAGCAATCTCTACAATAAGATTAATTGCTTGTTTTTTAATATTAAGACTTGGATTGTTCTTACCATCTTTGGTAAGCACAAATTGTCTAAAGGTGCCAATAGGAGGGGTTACATTAGCTGAAATCTTCATTAAAGTAGCTAAGAAGCGACTATTTGAAGCTACAGCTTTTATTAAATGCTGTCTTAATTTAGTAACTAAGAATTCATCTCCATAAAGACAACGCATATCTAAGAATACAGAGCTATTTAAGATAGCATCTTCATTGGTATTTGATATCCAAGAGTCATAATAATGAGTCCAAGTACTATATCCCTGGCACCACTTTGGATTGCAAGCCATGAAATGACCATCGCATAAAGGATAGCCACATTTATCTAAACTCTTGCAAACAAAATCGCTTAAATCAGCAAAGTACTTGCGTTCTGTTTCTGTAAGATCGCGCTCGGTGATAATGCAGTTATCTTGATCAGATAAGAACTGAACCTCATTACGAGCTAAAGAGCCTGCTGCGGCAAAGGCATAAGCGCAAGGAGCTTTACCAAAATTTTCCTCAGCTAACTGTAAAATCCTCTGGCAGTAGAGATCACAAAAGTGTGACATTACCTTTTGTACAATGCGTGGCTCAACACCAGTTTCAACTAAAGTCTCAAACACCTCTTTTTTGTGTTTTGAGATTTTTATAAGTTTTTCAAGATCTGGAGCGTTTTGAATATCTTTATTTAAATAAACAGCTTGTAACTGGCTGTGAGTTAAAAGCTGACGGGTAGTAACGGTACCTATGATCTTATTGCCATCTAATACAGGTAAGCACTTAATGTTGTGCATAACCATAAGCTCAAGAGCATCATAGATTGGGCGTTTACCATCTACAGTTAAAACTGTACGTGACATAATGTCCCGAATCGGGCGTTTAATATCAAGTCCTGTAGCAACGGCTCTTGCGGTAATATCACTTTTAGTAACAATACCTTGTAAGGTGCTGTTATCGTTGCTAATTAATGCTACGTCAGTATGCATTTGCGAGATTTGCAAGGCTGTATTTTGAATAGTGGTCTCTTCATTGATGATTACCACATCAGTTGAGCATACAGACGATACAGTTCTTTCTGTAAATGAAGGAATAGTATTACTCTCTTCATTATTTTTATGAGTAGATGAAAGTCTAACCCATTCTTTGGAGTTGAAATATTCACCAACAGTTTTGTTTTTGTTAATCAAAAACTGCAACATTTGCTTGCTGATGAAATATAAAAGGGTATTCTCAAGGAAAGTGATTTTGTAATCACTTTCGCCTTGTTTATTGATTTGGGAATAACCAAAGCTATCACCTACGCCTAAACGAGCGCGCAGGGAGTTATCTGATTTATTTATTTCCTCTGCAGCACCAACACGCACCATGTAAAGGCCAGCACCGGTTAATTGTTCATTATCAAGCACGTCATCTGGGCTGTGGTAGGAAATTTTTACGGCGGTAGCTACGGCGTCTTTGGCAATAGTGTCAAGTTGGGAGAAAGGATAAGTGTGCGATATAAAATCGTAAATATTCGGAAGTAAAGATTGATCCATAATGATACTTACATTTTAGTTTAGGATAGTTATATTGTACTCAAAATAGCAAGGTTATTTCACAAGATAAAAAATATAATAAAGATAAAATTAACCCTACTTAACAAAATATTTGTTTATTTATGTAAATTTTAAAACTAAATATTTAATTTAAAATGTAACTATTTGAAAAATATATTTTTTATAAAATATATTTTTTTAGTTATACTTTAAAAATATGTTTTATAAATTTTTATATTTTGAATATTAAAATCATCTTTAATCAACTTAACTTAAGAGAGCTTTTATATGTCAAATTACAAAACAGTTTTAGTAACCGGAGCTTCTGCAGGTTTTGGTAAAGCTATTTGCGAAACTTTAGCTACAAATGGTTTTAAAGTCGTGGCTCTTGCACGACGTTTAGAGAAACTGCAATCTTTGGCAAACGCATTTCCAGGAAAAATTTATCCTTTAGCTTTGGATGTGCGTGATGTTGAAAAAATTCCAGCTCTTTTAGACTCTCTTCCTGAAGAATTTAAGACTATTGATGTATTAGTTAATAATGCAGGTCTTGCATTGGGGGTTGATAGGGCTCAAAACTGCTCTATGGCAAATTGGAAGACTATGGTTGAGACTAATATTACAGGTCTTTTAGCTATGACTAATGCTATTTTGCCAAATATGATAAAGCGCAATTGTGGTTATATTATTAACTTAGGCTCAACTGCCGGTAATTGGCCTTATTCAGGTGGCAATGTCTATGGCGCAACCAAAGCTTTTGTGGAGCAATTTAGCCGCAATTTAAGATGTGATACTGCAGGTAGTGCTGTAAAGGTAACTGTTATAAAACCAGGACTTTGCCAAGATACTGAGTTCTCTTATGTACGTTTAAATAATGATAAGGAAAAAGTTTTATCAATTTACGACAAAACAGAATCAATCTTACCTGAGGATATTGCCAATACAGTGCTGTGGTTACTTAACACCCCAGCTCATTTAAACATTAATACTATGGAGATGATGCCTGTGTGCCAAACCTTTGGTGGTCTGAGCGTTACTCGTAATTTAGATCTAGAGAAAAAATAATCTTATATTTTATAAGGTAAAAAAAAGGCAAGCTTTAAGCTTGCCCTTATGTATAACAAATTGTTAACGACTTTGAGCTGCTGTTGGGTTATATAAGCCAACAGTTTCACGTTTTATTCCTGTTATATCTTCTTCTGTAAAGCTCATATACTTTATGCCAATGCGGTTTTTATAAGCAAAAGCTAAATGTAAACGACCATCTTTGCTTTGCATGAGATATGGGTATTCGTATTGTTTGTTATTTGTTGTATTTTCTTTGCCGCAGAAACCTTCTCCGCGCTCCATTAAACGAATCATAGGGAAAGTATTACCACCATCTTCTGATAAAGCAACTGCAACAGGGCATCGCAATCCCGGCCAGGCTACATTTCCTTTTTGCGCATTAGGTGCATGAGTAGGATTGTAAGCTATAGCAATTCTGCCTGATTTTAACTTTAATGCACTTATACTAGAGTTGTTATTTGGTAAAACAGTTGGTTCAGGTATTGACCAATGATCTCCATTATCAAAACTTTCTGACTTATAAATAAAGTCTGCAGCTCGGCTACGCATAAAAGCAATTAAATGATTTTCTTCAAGTTCAACAACATTTGGGTGTACAACACCTGAACTTTCAGGCATTTCAACTTCACGCCAAGTCTTTCCTTGATCATCAGAGATTTTGAATACAGAAGGATCCCCTTCTAATCCATTTTGGGAATCAGTGCAAAGCCAGTTTCCAAATATAAAACGACCATTTTTTAATACTTGAATTGGCTGGCGACAGAAAGTTCCCTCTTTAGGGAATATTGTTTCAAATTCGCTCCAACTTTGGCCACCATCAGATGATTTTTGTAGCCTTACTTGGGAAGTGAATTGCATATTATCTTTTCCAGGAACTCTATCTAATTGTGCTGTATACATAGCCCAAATCAAACCATCAGGTCCTAAAAACAGAGAAGGATTTTGTTCAGATCTGTGAGGATCAACGGATACTTTTACAGGAGCTTCCCAAGAGGTGGTATCTTTTTTTAAACGGGCACACACAATACTTACATCAGCACTTCCCTCAAATGATCCTGCAAACCAAGCACAAAGAATATCTCCTGAAGGCATTTCTAAAAGTGCAGGAGCGTGTGCTGATTTGTAGTTTCCTGGAGGAATCATAGCCTCAATAGTGCACATATCATCGTTTATATAAAGTTTACCATCTGTCGATAAGCTCTGTAAGTGTGGTAATTCCATTTTGTTCTCCATAATTTGTTTGAACTTAGGCTACAGGTAATTTCATAATAATTTTTTTGAAATGCTGCTGAGTTTCTTGATGAGAAACAGGCTTGTGTCCATCATGAGGAAAAGCTATGTAAAACATTCCTTTTGTAATTTTTATAGTATGTTCTAGCTTTCCTTTATATCTAGTAGCGTCTTTTTCTTCGTTATAAGGAATGCACTCGATAAGATCTTGTAGATCGTCCCAAGCTAATTCTTCACTACCATCTAACATAATTTGAATGTCTATAAATTTTTTATGAGCTTCGTATGTTCCTTCTGTAAGTGGTTTTGTATTACCTTCTTGGATTATTAAAAAACCTCCATCAAATTCATATTTACCTACAGAATCCAAGTTAATTATTTTGAGTTTTTCTAAGCCATTTTCTATATTAGGAAGCAGGCTTTTATAGAATAAGATATTGTTTAATTTATCAATAATCATGCTACACACCTACTTTTGATGGCAACTTTTTAAATGCTATGAAGTTTAATGACAATACTCCAAAGCCTACAATCAGAGCGATAATTGATGATGTTGCTTCTGGAATAATGAAGCCAATACTTACACCAAATGTAATGAGTCTTTGCCAAACAGGTATATGTGTTTTCCAGAAACCAGATACAGTAATAGCCAAGAAATAAGTGCCGATCATCAATTGGATGCCGCCTAAAACAATCTCGATTATTGATCCTTCAAGTAATATTGCTGGATTGTAAATGAATACGAAAGGTACCATAAATCCAACTAATGCAAATAACATGCCGTTGATGCCGGTTTTCATTGCATCAGCTCCTGCAATACCAGCTGCAGTATAGGATGCGACACAAACAGGAGGGGTAATTTGAGCCATAATGCCATAGTAAAATACAAACATATTGGCACAAAGAGCATCAACTCCTAAGCTTCTAATAACAGGAACGAATAATATTACTCCAACTAAGTAAGCTGCTACAGTTGGTAAGGCCATACCTAATACCATACAACCAATCATAGCAATTAATAATGCAACAAAAAGGTAGTCTACACCAAGAGACCCAATTAAACCTGACAGATTTGTTGCTAAAGAAGTTTGTCCTGTTACAACATTGATGATAATACCGCAAGCTGCAGTAGGAATAGCAATAGAAGCAGCTTGTTTTACGCCTCTAACGCAACAATCTCCTAATCTTTTGATATTTACAAAGTTTTGTTTTTTGCCAACAAAGTAGCTGACAATATTTAATAATAATATGGCAAAAATACCAACCATTCCTGAACGCATTAATGAAGATCCACTAATGATCCAAGTTACCAAAAGAATTACTGGTAATAATAGATAAAGTCTAGGTAATATAGGTTGTTTTACTTCAATTTTAACGTCTTCTCCAGTATTAGATCTGGCAGCACGCTTGCGGGCTAAACAAGAAACTAAAACGAATACGCCAAAGTAGAAAGCACAAGCAGGAAGTAATGCTGCTGCAGCAACATCGAAATAAGGTATACCAAGCATTTCTGCCATGATGAAAGCTCCTACACCCATAATAGGAGGCATGATTTGTCCACCAGTAGAAGCTACAGCTTCAATTGCGCCTGCTTCTTGAGGTAGATAACCAATTTTTTTCATCATTGGAATTGTCATAACTCCGGTTGTAGAAACGTTAGCTACGGCAGAGCCTGAAACCATGCCCATAAGACCGGATGAGATAACGGCAGCTTTAGCAGGTCCTCCTGATGACTTATTTGAAAATTTCATACCAATGTCAATGAGGAGTTGTCCTCCACCGCATTCGGAAAAGAAAACGCCAAAAACAATGAAGTAGAAAAGAGCAGAGGCTGAAGTATATAAAGGAGTTCCAAATACACCTTGCTCTGCCATGGTCATACCAATAGTAAATTGGTCAAGCATTTCATTAAAAGGTAGGCCTTTTGTGAAGAAAATTCCTGGCAACCAAGGAGAAATCCATGCAAATACAATGAATGCAATGATAAAGAAGTAAAGAATATTTCCTAAAGTTCTTCTTACAGCTTCAAGTAAGAGAACAATAGTAACAATCATTACTGTTATATCTAAAGGAAATACTTCATCAATAAATGGGGTAAAATTTGCCAATCTTTCATACTCTGTGATGCAGTAGTAGAAAAGCAATGCAATTCCGGCAAAAGAAAAAATGTCAAAAAAACGGGTCCATTTAAATTTATTTAAAAGATCGTCAGTTAAAGATGTGCCGTTTAATTCAGTTTTGCGCTTGAGATTATCACGATATTTACGATCTGTAGGATAGACTAAGAATATTACAGCTAATGCCAATACAAGGTGCAAAGGACTTTGCAGCATAGGTGTTAGTTGCTTTACAAGTGCTAAATACATCTGAAAGCCAAAGAAGGCGATGGTTACTGCAATAAGTGCGTAAAAGCGCCAAGATCTTTTTTGTTCTGACATGATGAACCTTTTTTTCAGTGTTTGATGAACAAATAAAAGTTTATGAAGATAAAAAACGGTATTTATATTTGGCTAATTACTAAATACCGTTAAAAGAATTTTTATCTATAAATTTCAATTGAAAGAAGGTGTTAAATTACACCTTCTTTATTTACTTACTATTTAGAAGGTAATCCTTTTTCGTTGTAGTAAGCTGCTGCACCTGGATGTAAATCTACGCCAGTGATAGCTTTAGTTCCGGCAGTTTGAGGGGCAAAATATTTCATAGCTGAAACTGCTTGTGATAATTCATCTTTATTTTCGATGATTGCTTTTGTTAAAGCATAAGCTACGGATTCATCCATAGAAGTAGAAACTAATACCTCTTGTTGAGAGCCAACTGATTTAATAGCAGTTTCTTGACCTTTCCAAGTATTAGGAGCAACTTCGACATAGTCGTAACCCATATCGACTAATTTTTGTAAAGTAGAGTCAGCCAATTGAACGTCATACATATCATGTGTCAAACATAATTCTGTTGTGTTTGATTGACCTGCACCAATGTGATCAATAGTCATATCATAGATATCATCTTGAAGACCTGATTTAATGGCATCGCCACCAGTTTTTTCAACTACACCGCCCCATTTTTCAATATCATCAAAAGTGACACCTAAAGCTTCAAAGACCTTTTCTGCAGAAAGTTCTCCTAAAGAACCATTCTTTTTAATAACAATCTTTACAGGGTATTTTTGTGCAACTAAATCTTCAATGGTTTTGATACCAGTTTTTTCAACAAATTTTTGAGTAAACATTACGTTTACAAAATCATGGCCAAAACCACCACCTAAAGAGGCAATATTTTTGGTAGGAGCTTTGCCTAAAATGCCTGTTTCGTAAGACCAACGAGCAGGGGCAGAGTTTGACATAATGATGTCAGCTTTTTTTCCACCATTTACGATAATAGGAGCGCCTACAGCTCCAGGAGATGAAGTTGTAATATTGATAGAGGAGCCTTCAGGTAATCCTTTAATCATTACTGCCTGCAGAGCGCTTGCATAGTTATAAGCAGCTGTTCCAACTTCTTGAGCTGCAAAAGTCAATTTTACAGGCTCTGTGAGTGGAGCTGGTGCGGCTTGGGCAAATCCTGAATATAAAGAAAAAGTAGCAATAGCGCATGCAACAGAGATTTTTTTTAATGTTAAAGCCATAACTTAATACCCTCTATTTGAATGTTTGATTTTATTAGTAAAGATGTCTTTGATCTTTTATGTTAAGAAGTATAGTAGTATTTTTAATCAAAAATTATTTTTTATGATTAAATTATGATTTATATCACGCAAAAATATTTTTCATATTTATTTTTTTCTATAAAAATATTTCTATTTTTACAGTATTTTTAGTTTTT
>Freddie_p2__coassemble_1946_pt1 | contig 16604 bp, 14 predicted proteins | sample Freddie_p2__metabat2_high_PE_038 | metagenome-assembled genome bin Freddie_p2 | reverse complement strand
GCTCCAATATAGGTAATCACTTTTTTACCTATATTTACATTAACCTCAAGGTTATATTTTTCATCAAGCTTTTTATGATTTAATTGATGCTTAAGTTCACTTAAGGTAGTGTCAGATGATGGAACTTTAGTGCCAATTACTGCAGGAATGCCTGAGACTTTATAATAATAAAGACTAAAACCTATGGAGTTTTTTATAAACTTGGTTTCAGTATATTTTAAAACCACATTGCCCCCACACTCGTTTGCGTAGTTTACAAGCTCCCACTTAGCACGAGTTAAATTACGACTTTCAAGACTTATTGCATGAGAGGCTCTGTCTATAAGCTCAAAACCATCTGGAATTCCTTCTCTACAAAGTCCTGTCTCTTTTGGAACTTTATAAAAGACTTTATTGTCATAAAAGTTGTCATCTGGATGTAAGACTAAATTTATAGCTTCATCTTCAATGACATCAAAACTGACCTCCATTGAAGCCTCGGGGTGAATATCTCCCTTAATCTCTAAAGTAGAGAAACTTAAAATACGACCATCATCGGCTTGGATTCGACCTGTAGATGAAGCTTCATCTAATGCTGTAATAATTCCGTGCATAAACCACCTCTTAGATCATTTTAACAAAAAAAGATTTTTTTTATAAAAAAACCGGGACCTAAATCCCGGTAAAAACTTCACAATGAAGGTTTAATTTTCTCTCTAAGATAAATTTTTAATAATCAGCTAAAGCCTCAGATTTTCTTTCTTTTAAACGATTGACAATAATACTAAAGCCTAAAGCAATCATCATAAATGCCATTGCAATTAACATAATGCCAACTATTACCAATAAAAGGCTATACCCCCACTGCTGCTTTACTACTAACACCACTCCCCACAAGCTCATCACCATCATAAATACCATAGGAATGAGTGCCACAAAGAAATTAGCCTTACGTGCAAGCAGCCATAAGGTAATGACCAGGAAAGTTAAAGCTGCCATAAGCTGATTTGAAGCTCCAAAAATTGGCCATAAAGATCCAGCTTCGCCTGACAGAGCTAAAAGTAAAGAGGATATGATAATTACCAAAGATGCTACATATTTATTTAAAAATAAACATCTAATCTTTCCTAAACTTTCACAAGATGATTTTTCATCTTTACAAGATCTTGGCATAAAAAGCTCTTGTAAAAGGAAACGACACAAACGTGCCGCAGTATCTAAAGATGTCAACATAAATGCAGAAATTGCTAAAGATATAAAGACCTTAGCATAATCTTCATTAAAGCCTAAAGCTTGTGAAAATGAGGCGATACCAGTTGCAAAAGCTAAAGCTGGGTTTGTTCCTAATTTAGTAAATGTATCAGGCTCCATAGCCATTACCGCTACTAAAGCCATAACACCTAAAACACCCTCAATTAACATTGAGCCATAGCCTACGCACAAAGCATCTTTTTCATTTTTTAATTGCTTTGATGTAGTACCTGAAGCTACTAAGGCATGGAAACCAGAACAGGCTCCACAGGCAATAAAAATAAATAAAGATGGAACTAATGCTGTATTTTTACCATCAGCAGTTACAGCTTCAAAGCCCTTAAAAGCTTCCATCTTAATTTCTGGATTAAATATCACAATTGATAAGAAGCCTAAAAGCAGCATGGCATATAAAAGGTAAGAGTTTAAATAGTCACGAGGTTGTAACAGCCACTGCACAGGTAAAACCGAAGCACCAAAAATATATAAAGCTAAAACTACAAGCCAAATGTTACGTACAGAAGTTGCATCTAAAGATAACATCGCGCCCAAATCAAATTGGAAAACTGCACCTAAATTTACAATAACAAAAACTAAAGGTACAAAGAAGAAAGAGGCTTTACGTAAAGATACACCTCCTTTATAAGTTACAAGTGCAAATACAGGTGCCACAAAAATAAACATCAAAGATGCTGATGCTACCTGTGGAGTTGAGGCAAATAGTCCTGCAATTAATAAAGCAAAAATAGCAACAACTAATACCAAACACAAAAGACAAAATGACAAAAACAATTGTCTTCCAGCAAGGCCCATCATTTTTTCCATTACAAATGAAATTGAATGTCCTTTATTACGAATAGAGATGACTAAGGCTGCAAAATCATGAAAAGCACCAATGAAAACACAGCCAACTAAAATCCAAATTAATGCAGGTAAATAACCAAAATAGGCGGCCATGATAGGACCTACAATGGGGCCAGGTCCTGCAATAGATGCAAAATGGTGTCCAAACAATACAATCTTTGGAGTTGGAACATAATCAATACCATCCATCATGGTATTAGCTGGAGTTGGATTTTTTGGATTGATTGCCATCAGGCGCTTTAAAAAGCCACCATAAACAAAATATCCCACCACAAAATAAGCTAGTGCTATACAAAAGATAAGACTACCGGTCATAATATGCCCACTATTTTTCAATAATGTTATAAGTTATTAAAATAATTAGAAAAAACAGTCTCTCAAATGCCGGGTAAAATTGAGAAAAGCCCTAGAGGCTTGCCAACGTATGGATAAGATGTTGGTTTTGACAAAGACTTAGAATAAAGTCTTCGGTTAATACGTAAATACGTATAAGTTAGACCATTGTGAGGTCTTAAATTAAATTTAAATCTCAATATATAAGCTTGTCAAGCAAAAAAATGACAAGCTTATATATGTATGTTGCGTTTTCTGCTATAAAACTATTTTGCCTGATTTCAGATCTTGAGCAAAATTCAACATCTTTTCTAAAGGCTTTAATGAGGCAACTCTTAATTCCTCATCAACAAAGATCTCGTGATCTTGAGGCTTTTCTAAAGCTTCAACAATCTTAGCTAAAGTATTAAGCTCCATCCATGGGCATGATGGTTTGGCTCTGTTATAGCTTTCAGTCTTTTTAACCGGAGCTTCAATAAACACCTTATCCTTGCAAGCTTGATTGAGCTTATATGAGATATTATGCTCAGTTGCAATAATGAATTCTTTTTTAGAGCTTTGCTTTGCAAAGGCTAAGATCTGAGAGGTAGAACCAACAAAATCAGCTTTTGCAACCACTGATGCAGGAGCCTCTGGATGAACTAATAATAAAGCCTCAGGATGCTCCTTCTTAACTTTAAGAATATCATCTAAAGAAAAAGAATCATGAACAATGCATTTACCCGGCCATGAATAAACATGGGCTTTGGACTCATTTTCAATATAAGAGCCTAAATGTCTATCAGGTACCCATAAAACTTCTTTACCTAAAGAGGCTAAATACTTACCTAAAGAAACAGCCATAGAAGAGGTTACAATCCAATCTGCCAAAGCTTTAACTTCAACTGAGGTATTGGCATAAGCTACAACTACAGCATCTTTATGTAATTCTTTTTGAGCTTTAAGATCTTCTTTAGTACAGCATAAATCTAAAGAACACTCTGCATTTAAATCAGGCATTAAGACAGTCTTTTCTTTAGATAAAATCTTTGCAGTTTGACCCATAAAGCGCACACCTGCAACTAATACAGTCTGCTCTTTACAATCACGGCCAACTCTTGCCATCTCCAAAGAATCACCGATAAAACCACCGGTTTCCTCACACAATTTCTGTACAATTGGAGCGGTATAATAATGAGCTAAGAAGCAAACTTTATTTTTTAAAATAAGCTCTTTTGCTTTTTCATAAAGCTTGGCATCTTCTAAAAGCTCTGAGGCTGTAATTTCTTTTGGTAAATTAAAGTCTTTAGGGACTTTAACCTCATTTAATAATTCTAATGACATACTTAAAAACCGTTATTTGATCTTAAAATCCAAAGGTTTAGCACTTAAAGTCTGTAAAGGCTTATCTTGATCTTTTCTCTTAGCACCTAAAGCACGCAGTCTTTTAGTAACCTCACGTAAATCAAGACTTGGAGTATCATCACAGTCTAAATACTCTCTTACAGCATCGTACGTTAAAGGCCTATCTTTTGGAACTAAGCCCTGACCTACTAAGCAAGATGGCATCAGACAGAAAAGATGATCGACAGCTTTCATTACCAAAACATGGTGTTCAAGAGAAGAGTTTTCATCATGAATAAAAGTAAACTCATCTTCGTTTTGTAAATTGAAGCTATCAAAAGTCTTAAGCTCACTTAAAGACTTTACATCACCAGCCTCTCCGGCTGAATATTTTTTACCATTTACTATAAAAGCACAAGGAGCACTTTCATAATCAAAAGATTGTGACATAAGATTTGCCACATGAGATAAATCAGTATCGCCGTCAACTGCAATCAAGCGCCACAAAGGCGTATCTTTAAGAGTAATTTTTAATAAATACTGCATGTGTTCCTCTATTGAATTGTGGCATTAATAATTACGCACTCACTTGTGTTTTGCGTCAGAGCATTTTCTTTTACTGCTGCAAAAAAGCCTGCATCCGTACAAAGTCTTTGCATAAATGATGCATGAGGTATTTGAGAGTTTCCAGCCTTAATAATTTCCTGGCGATAAAGCTTGTAATTTACAGGTACCGCTACAGGACGCAAAGCGTTTAAAGCTCTTGCAAAATGATGATATGGTAAAAAGTCTTCTTCATTAAAAGACTCAACAATATCATTTAAAATGCCCAAGCGTTCTTTATAACTCTCACCAAATTGCTCTTCAGAGTTTTTAATATAATCGTTATTTAAATAATCAAAAAACTCACGCAAACGCATATTAAGCAAATATTCTTTGTAATTATTATAAAAACCACGCGGTTTTTTGCAATTGTAATCACTAAAGAAGTCAGTATATACAACCTGTGAGAACAAAAATTTCTCAAAAGAGGACTCGCCTTTTTTCAACGCATCAAAGATTTTGCGTGCAAGCGCAAAAACTTTTTCATTTTGTAAAGCCTCTTCTTTGGCTTTATCAGTACGTCTTACAAAACCACTTAAAACATTTAAAGACTGACTTACGCTAGGTAGAGGTAGATTATTTTTATCTTGATCAAAAAAGAAAGAATAAGCCTTACCTAAAAGCTGTCGTCCCATTTCTTTGCCTAAAACCGCAGCTTTTCTGACATAGCTTAAATTTTTGTAAGGATCAGCTGGTAAAAGACCTGATGATGAATAGCACAAAGCCATAAATAAACAGGCTGCGCTATCGTTTTTGGCGTACTCTTCCATCTGCTCTAACAGATCTAAAAACTCCAAAGGCTTATATTTACCAGTACGCTTTAAAAATTCGAATTCTTCACATGCAGGCGGGAATAAATACTCTTTTGCATATCTTAAATAAGTACAAGCCAAAGGCAAATTAGTATCGGCGTATGCTTTATATAAAATGAAGTAAGCACTTGAGATATTGCACTTTAAGGCATTATTGGCACTATTAATAGCTTCTTTATCATCATCTGCCAAAAGAGCGGCTAAACCTTTATTAAACCATCCCATGCCATCTCCACTTTGGGCGGCAAAGTCCCAAAGCTTTACAAGCATTTTCTTTGAAAAATCACTTTGAGCTCTAACCTTATCCCAATTTAAACCACAAAGGCAGAAACTTGCTCTAGCATCTCCCATAGAGGCTAGTGCTGTAACGAAAGATTCATTTGCATCAGATACAGTAAAATCATCGGCTTCTATTAGTGCTTTATGAGCATAATAGTTGTCATCAAGATTTAAATTACGGCAAAGAATGTTTAAAAACTCGCATGTATCTTTGCAATCTACATTTTCAATGACTTTTTGCTCAGCAAGTTTTCCAAAAATATTAATTCTTTGAACAATTGAACTTAGATTTATCGCCAATACTAAAGCACCTACTAAAGATGGTGTGCTTTTTTTAGTGGCCATGCGTTTTATTATTTCAAAACTAGCTGTTTGCAAAAACAGCTCATCTTCAAGTTTATTTTGATCTTTATTATTGTCATCATCAAAATGCTTTTTAGCATATTCAACTGACAGAAGACAGTTATAAATAAGATCATCTCCAATATGACGCTTTTTACCTGCATAATCATAAAGGAAACTGTCTGAACTTACTAAATAACTTAAAGCTTTAGGCTCTTTACTTAAAATTCGTGAAATTAAATAACCGTTAAAGAAAATTCTTTTATAAGCCTCAATTTCCTCAGGACTCTCTGGGAAAAGTGAGATTAAATAAAGAGGGGCGATGCTATAGGCTTTACAATCACCTGTATACATGGCATATGCAAGCCAAAAGGTACCTTCATTTCTATCAAATCTAGTATCTTTTGCATTTAGATAATTTTCAGACAAACGCATGGCCACTTTTGACGGCATTCCTGCATATCTAAATTTACCCAAAGCTTGCTCATAGGCATGTAAATTTATGGTGTAAATATTCGTTAAAAAGTTCTCTAAGTCATCATTGATGTCATACTCAAAATCAAGATATGCCGTATGTCTTGACAAAGAGATTGCATCTTCAAGATCGCTAACGCCTCCTTCATTTAAGTAATAAAGGATACATGCAGGCATGACTGTGGCGCATTGCATAAATGACTCATCTGCAAAAAGAGATCTTGCATAGCCTAAAAACTCACCGGCTACTTCCTCAAGTGGCAACTCTTTGGCAACGGTATCTAAGATACTAACATTCCCTATCTGCTCAATTGCGTTATCTAAAGACTTTAAGGAGTATTCGTTAATCTCTTTTAAAAATTTCTTTAAAATATGCGCGCTTTTTAGATCATGTCGTCCCAAATAAAGCCAATAGAGAGCATCTTCTACATTTTTTGTAACTAAATGGTAGCGCTCCCAATCCTCTTGTGCTTTATCAAGATATAAAGAAGCTCTCTTATAAGCTTCAGACTTATCTAGGGACGCCTGAGCATGATTTCCAATAAAGCAGCTTTCCTGCTTTTGATATTCGTTTAATAAAGTTTTAGGCAAACTCATAACACATCCAATAAAAGAGTTTCTTTAGATCTTAAAAATTAGCCGGGTAAAACCCCGGCTTTGCATTAGAACTGATGTTTATTTTGATCACTATGATCTTTAAATAAATCTTGTTGAGAATACTGCGAGGTTGGCAAATCATCTAGGGCTTTTTTTCTTGAAGATGCAATCATACCAACAATCAGTGGAATTAAAAGCATTGCTAAAAGATATATTAAAAAGCCTCCACCTAAAAGGCCTAATCCCATTAACAACCAAGAGAACATGCCAAGGCCTCCTAAAAAGCCCCAAAAACCGGATCTTCTTTGAGTGTTTGGTGTATTAGTGGCTTTATTTTTTGGAGTGCTCTTTAATGGAGTTGCCGCACTTTTACCTTGACCTCCAAAATTCATGCCAAAGCCACGTCTGCCAAAACCACGAACTTGTGTGTCTAAGGTTTTAGCGCTATCGACTATAACCTCAACAATAGTTGCACCTACAAAGGTCTGTCCTGATAAAGAAGAGGCGCTGCAGGAGAACATTAAAGTCATTAAAGCCGATGCTAAAGCAAGCTTAAAAATTTTAAAAAATCTATGCATGAATTTTTTTCCTCAAAAGGCATGAAAATGCCTAAATCATAGCTTAGTTAATCCTAAAATGGCAAGAAGCTAAATATCCTGTAAAGTTTTTTTCACAGCATCATGAGCTATCTTTAAACCAATTTCCAAATCTTCCTCATTGATATTTAAAGGCGGATTAAAATATAAAACATTGCCAATAGGCCTTAAAAGCAATCCCATATCTAAAGCCCTACGATAAACCTTGTAGCCCAAACGCATGAAAGAAGGGAAAGGTTCTTTGCTCTTTGGATCTTTTACAAGCTCAAAGGCATGAATTAATCCTATATGACGAATCTCGCCGACATTTTCTATATCACTAAAAGTCTCATTAAAGCGCTTGGTTAAATAAAGAGCTTTAGATTGAGCTTTTTCTATAATATTGTCACGCTTTAGAATATTAAGAACAGTTAAAGCACAAGCACAAGCTAAAGGATTACCTGCATAAGTATGAGAGTGCATAAAGGCTTTCATACTCTCATATGATCCTAAAAAGGCCTCATAAATTTTCTCAGTTGTACATACCAAGGACATTGGCATATATCCGCCTGTGATTGCTTTTGACAAGGTCATAATGTCTGGCTTTACGTGAGCTTTGCCACAGGCAAACATCTCACCTGTACGACCAAAGCCGGTGGCAATTTCATCGGCAATTAATAAAACTCCATATTCTTTACAAAGTGCGCTTAAGCCCTGTAAATACTCCTCAGGATAAATGCGCATACCCGCTGCTCCTTGTAATAAAGGCTCTACAATCAATGCAGCTAAGCTCTCCCCTACCTCTTCAAAGGTTTTACGCGCTTTTTGTAAACACTCACATTGACAATGACCACGCTTACAACTGTATGGGCAACGGAAACAATCTGGCGCTTCAATATGGATATTATCCATAAGCATAGGTTTATAAATACGGCTATATAAGTCCATACTACCTACAGATAAAGCACCAATAGTCTCACCATGATAACCTTCACTTAAACAGGCAAATTTAATTCTTTTTGTTTGACCTGTTTGCATTTGATATTGAAATGCAATCTTTAAAGCCATTTCAACTGCAGATGAACCATTATCCGCAAAATTAAAACGTGTAAGATTTTCAGGTAATAATGGCATTAACTTTTCAATAAGCTCTACAGCATATGGATGAGTTAAATCTGCAAAAATTACATGCTCTAAAGTATGCGATTGCTCTGAGAGGGCATTTGAAATCTCTTCATTACAATGACCTAAAAGATTACACCACCAAGATGAGATGATATCTAAAATTTTTTTACCATCAGCAGTATAAAGATATGCACCTTTACCTTTAACAATTGGTAATGCTGGGTACTTTTCATAATCTTGCATCTGAGATGCCGGATGCCAAATATGATTTAAATCTTCTTTTACAATCTTATCTGCATTCATCAAAATAAGCCTCGGCCTTTTGCTTTAAAAATACTAAATCTCGCGCATTGTTAGCTAAAGTTGCAATAACTGGCACTTTGGAAATAGCTTCAATCATGTAAAGGTTATCTTTATGCATCAAAGAGTTTTCATCAAAACGATTTAAAATAACACCTTTAACTTTGATGTTTAAATCATTTAAATAATTGATAGTTAATACGGTATGGTTGATAGTACCTAAGCCGGCATCAGCTGTAACTATCACATTTAAATTTAAAGCCTTGATAATATCGGTATACATTATGTGCGCATTTCCTTCCCAAAGAACTGGACAAATAATGCCACCGGCACCTTCTACTAATACATAATCATACTTTGAAGCTAAAGCTTCAAAATCAGCTTTTATCTTAGATAAAGACGGAAACTTATACTCTACACGTGCAGCTAAATGTGGAGATAAAGGATGCTTATATAAGAAACTTACCAAAGAATTAGTTTCCTGCTCGATGTTTGCTTGATCTCTTACATATCCTGCATCAGAGGTTTCAATGCTATCTGCACCACTTACAGCTGCTTTATAGTAAGCAAGATTTAAAGATTCTTTTCTCAAGGCACGGCATAAAGCTGCACTTACATAAGTTTTACCGATATCTGTACCGGTACCTGTTATAAAAATACCACGCATAGTTTTGCCTGAAAATTAAGGAAAAGGCGGGTTATCCCCGCCTTATTTTTAATGAGATACTGTCACAACTTCAAGTGACGAGTAATTTTGATACTCTTTGATAAGAGCCTGTGAGAAACCGCTGTAGATACGACTTAAAACTGTAGAAGATAACGGCATATCATCGTCGTCATAGAAGGTAATAATGCTCTTATCACCATCAATACCAACGCGGACATAATACTCACCATCTTCAAGAGCAAAGGAATCCACACCACGCTCATGATAGAAATCAGCATCCTCCTCTTCAGTTTCAAGCTTTAAGTAAGACTTATTAACTGAATCTTCAAGGATGGTCCACTCATAACGTGGGAACAGATCACGCAGTAAATTCATAGTCATCTCATAAGAGCTATCAACTACGAAACAAGCATGACCGTTTTTATCTGTATCTAAAGTAACATTAAGATCTATTGGATTTTCGCTTTGTACTTTATTTTGCTCATCAATTACATGAATGATGTGGTTTGAAAAACCCATGGAGAAACGTTGTTGCTCAATTGGGTCTAACAAATCAGCCATAAGATAGCCATTTGATAACATGGTCATGGAACCTATCATCTGTGTAGCTATACCTAAAGAACCATCATCATTGCGACCTACACGTAATCTGTAAATTTGACGATAACGTGGTGCACCTGATGCCAAATCAGCCGGAGTATATGGTTGACCAAACTCGTTGAAGTCAGCTGCGGCAGTTGTGACCTCATAATCATCAGGACTTTCTTTACCCACCTGAAGATTAAGCTGCTTTAAAACTTTACCTAATAAAGCCCAAGCAGCATCTTCTGAGTGAATACCATGAGTGCCATTATTATCAAACCAAATAATAGCCTCACCTGATGACCATTGAGTATGTAAACCACTTTCAGAACGATATGGTGCTCGTGGTGCACGAATATCCATCTTCTCGCCTACAGGACCATCTACAGCATTGTCAGGCATCGGTGGTACTGTAAGATCTGCATTTGCAGGAGGAACACTTAAGCCATCGGGAATTACAACAGGATCTGCCTTTTGCTTAATATCAGCATGCTGATAATATCCGGTAGGCTCTCTGCCACTTTCATCAAGCTTTCCTGTATAGCGCTGATAAAAGTTTTTAATGGTAGCGCATCCACCTAATATGCTTACAGCACTAACAACAGCAACTGCCATGATGGTCATACGCTTAAATTTGTATGATTGCAAAATCTTCTCCTTATAATTCCCAAAGCATAAGCGTACTTACGCTAATCTTGACCGTCGGAAATTAAGAGTGGTTTGCGCAAATAATTAAATAAATTATTGCTGACCATATTAAGCACTTCTTTAATAGAGCTTAATTCCGGATCATACTGATTTATATATGCAGGCTCAGTATTTGGCTCATAATAGCAAACACTTGAAAATACTGCATCAACATCAGTATCAGACAATGTTAAAGAGCAACGAAAATCAATTAATCGCTCAACACCTGCCTGAATCAGTAAAGGGTCACGCATTACCTTACGGAAATTGATTACACCCATAGATCTATCCTCTAAGAAGATACGATCAGGATGTACGCCGCTTTTAACCCAGTGCTCAGCTTTATCATAAGCACGCTCTAATTGAGTGTCAGAGTGTAAAGTAAAAGCAACCTCGTAATCACTACCTGGAGGTGGTGCTAAGTTTTCTTCTTTCTTTGAAGATTCGCTATTTTCGATGTCTGACATGCTTGTCTCCTAAATCTTTTATACTGTAGCTTTGTTGTTGTCGCGTAAGGCAACTGTCAAGTTAAATACAGGCTGACCTGGCTTAGAGTGACGTACATCAGCGCAGAAGTAACCTTCACGCTCAAACTGGAAACACTCAGAAGGCTTTGCGTCTTTTAAAGATGACTCTAAAGCTGCATCTTCAATAACATGACAAGAATCCTGATTTACTGTGGATAAGAAATCCTCTGCAGCTCCTGGATTTGGCACATTAAATAAATTGGAGTAAATGTTTACCTTTGCACGTAAACAATCAGCTGCGTTTACAAAATGGATTACACCCTTTGGCTTATGGCCATCTACATTAGCACCAGCTGAATGAGGAACGGCCTCAGCGTGAACGCAAATTACATTGCCATTTTCATCCTTATCACAGCTTACAGCCTTAATAATGTATGAGTGACGCAGTCTTACCTCATAACCTAACTTCAAACGCTTATATTGCTTATTAGCGCTCTCTCTGAAGTCAGAGGCATCAATATAAAGCTCTTTACCAAAAGAAACGCTACGAGTGCCTAAAGATGGATCATCTGGATGATTTGGAACTTCAAATGAAGTTGCATCTACACCCTCTTGGCCATAGTTTTCAATTACAAGCTTTAAAGGATGTAATACAGCCATAGCGCGTTTGGCATGCTGATTTAAATCATCACGAATGCAAGATTCCAAAGCACTCATTTGTACTACGTTATCTTGCTTGGTAACACCAATACGACGACAGAACTCACGAATTGATGCTGGGGTATAACCGCGACGACGCAATCCTGAGATTGTGGTTAAACGAGGATCGTCCCAACCATCAACATAGCCCTTTTCTACGAGTAAATTGAGTTTACGTTTAGAGGTAATTGAATACTCTAAATTCAGACGACTCATCTCATATTGATGAGGCTTATGTTCAATTGAAATATGATCTAAAACCCAATCGTAAAGACGACGGTTATCTTGGAACTCTAAAGTACAAATTGAGTGGGTAATACCTTCAATAGCATCAGAAATACAGTGGGTAAAATCATACATAGGATAGATACACCACTTATCACCTGTAAGTTCATGGGTGGCAAAACGTACACGATAAATTACAGGATCACGCATGCAAATAAATGGTGATGCCATATCAATCTTAGCACGCAGGCAAGCCTTGCCTTCTTCAAACTTACCATCACGCATCATCTCAAAGAGCTTTAAGTTTTCTTCTTTGGAACGATTACGATAAGGGCTTTCACGGCCTGGAGCGGTTAAAGTACCACGATACTCACGAATCTCATCAGCTGAGAGCTCATCTACATATGCTAAGCCCTTATCGATAAGCTCTAAAGCGTAGCCATAGAGTTTGTCAAAATAGTCAGAAGAGTGGCAAATCTTGGTCCACTTAAAGCCTAACCACTGTACGTCACGCTCAATGGCATTGATATATTCCATATCCTCTTTAACAGGATTGGTGTCATCAAAGCGTAAATTACAAGTACCATTGTAATCACGGGCTAAGCCGAAGTTTAAACAAATAGATTTAGCATGGCCTATATGCAAATAACCATTAGGCTCAGGCGGAAATCTGGTTGCAACGTGGTCAGTACGACCTTCCTTTAAATCTTCATCGATAATATCGGTGATGAAATTACGCGGAATTTTTTCTGCGGCGACACTTTTGTCACTCATCATTGACTCCGTAAACTAATTGGATTTCATATAATTTCATTATCATAGCAAACAGTTTGCTTACACTCAATTTTTTATTAAAAAAATAAAGATTTTTATCTTATAAATCAAAATGTTAGCTATTTACAAAATAATAAAAAATATATCTTTTTTACCACAAATTCACATATAAGCCGCAAAAAATGATAATATATAGCGTCAAAATATAGGGAAATACCCAGGTAAAATTTGAGGTTATAACATCATGAGCTTTGAGTCTGAAAAGCCGTTTAACGATTTCCAGCACTTTGCCCGCGGTATCCGCCGCAGCGGCAACTTTACTATCAGAGAGTCTGAGATTTTAGAGAAATGCGGTTCTGCAATGATGGATCTCTACAATGGCGTACGTGAGCCTGCAGATGAGATCGAAAAGGAATTCGTAGAGCAGTTAAAGTCCGAGGATGTCATCACCAATCCAAAAGCTAAGATTTTCAAGAAATATCTTAACGTCATCAAGCCTCGTCATTTACACAGATTATGCTCTGTTGGCAATGATGAAGAGCTCGCCTCTTCAGGCTTTTCAAGCTCCAGCGATGAAAACAGCCTTGATTAATGCTTAAAAATAAAGTCCCTAATTTAGGGACTTTATTTTTATATTTGCTTATTTTTATATAATTAAAAGTAAATAGACGACTATCACTGTACACACAATAGTGACACTTAAAGATGCTTTTAGTAATGCTGAAATAATCGCAATAGCAGCACCTGCATAAGCTACATAGTCATTACCTTCAATACAATAAAAAATTCCAGGAAATACTAAAGCTGTAATAGCTGTGTAAGGAATTATGTCTAAAAATCTCTGAAAAAAAGCATTGAGCTTTAATTTAGAAAAAAATAAAGCCGGAACTAAACGTAAAGGATAGGTAACCAAAAAACCTACCATGATCATGGTCAAATAGTTATTGCTATCCATTATTTACTCTCCTGTTCTTGGGATTTTTTAGCTAACTTATCTTTCTCCTCTTCAAGCTCCTTTTCAACACTTTCAATATTGCACTCATCAGCTGTACCTTTGTTTTTGATAAAGGTTGCACCAATAACAGCCATTAAAATTGTTGAAATCACGATAGCATGGCTTTCTTTTATGTAGTGATATAAGCAAGTATTCAAAATAGCAGTAGCTATAATTAACACAGCAACGCGTAAATCTTTTTTACCTGCTGGCACTAAAATTGCAATAAATAAAGCAAATAAAGCAATGCCTAAAGCTTGAGTTAAAGCCTGTGGTAAAAAAGAGCTTGCAAGCACACCTAAAGCTGCACCTGTAATCCAGGCAATCCATGCAGTTAAAAAGATTCCCACAAAGTAAGGCACGCTTATAAGCTCTTTTTCAGAGGTTGTAAATAACGCAAAAGTCTCATCTGTAACTAAATGAGAAAAAAGAGTCCTTTTGATAAAAGAAAGCTTTTTGAACTTATTGAAAACACAAGTACTCATGATGAAATATCTAAAATTCATCAAGACTAAAGCCAACATAAATACAGGTAAAGGCGCGGCAGTTCCTGCCATACTTACAATAAAAAACTGGCCTGAACCTGAATAATTGGTAATGGACATTAAAACAATTTCCCACGGAGTGAATCCATTTTGGCCTGCATATACAGCATAGGCTATTCCTACAGGTATGTAGCCCAAAACAATAGGAAATGTGCGTTTAAGCCCTAACAAATATAATTGTGATGTTGTCACGATAATTTCCTTATTTTTGTGAGGGGATTTTATTTGTGATTTATAAAGAGGAGATTATGCACCATTTTGGTTAATTTGTATATTCTTATTGAACTAATAGTATGCTCTTACTATATTCAAAACGTACCTTAATTTAATTTTATACTTTTAAACATATGAAAAATCTGGATATCGCAAAATTCGGTGGCACCTCTGTTGCAAACTTTGAGGCAATGCTTTCAAGCTACAAAGTAGTAGTGTCCAACCCAAATACCCGTGTTGTTATCATCAGTGCCTGTTCTGGTGTTACCAATATTTTAGTAGAGTTAGCCTCCGGCGCCTGCTCTCGTGATAAGGTTTCAGAGCTCATTGAAAAATTGCGCTCCATTCATACAAGCATCATTGAGAAACTTGATAATAAAGAAGATCTTAAAACAAATCTTGAGACCCACTTAAAAGAGATTTATGACTTAACTCAAGAAGCTAACATGGGTCGTTCTGACGCTTTAACTGATCGTATTGTTTCCCACGGTGAGCTGATTTCAACTTATCTTTTTGCCGCTTTATTTAACAAAATGGGAACCAAAGCTCATTGGTTTGATATTCGCAATATCATGCGCACTGATTCTTCTTTCGGCTGTGCTTTACCTTTAGTTGAGGTTTTAAAAGCTCAATGTAAAGAGAAACTTGAGCCTTTATTAGATGAAGACTGCATCATCATTTCCCAAGGCTTTATTGGTGCTAACTCCGAAGGTCAAACCACAACTTTAGGTCGTGGTGGTTCTGATTACTCAGCAGCCCTTTTAGGTGAAGCTTTAAAGGCATCCACTATTTCTATTTGGACTGACGTTCCAGGCGTTTATACTACCGATCCTCGTTTAGTACCACATGCCAAACCAATCTCTGAGCTTACTTACTTAGAAGCTGCTGAGATGGCAACTTTTGGTGCAAAGATTTTACACCCTAGTACCTTAGTTCCAGCTGTTCGTCGTGGAATTCCTGTTTATGTAGGTTCAAGTCGTGAGCCTGAAAAGGGCGGTACTTGGGTAAGACCTTTTACTGAATCTCACCCAGCTTTTAGAGCTGTAGCCTTACGTAAAAATCAGACTTTAATTGTTTTAGCATCTCCTAAGATGGTAGGCGCTTCTGGTTTCTTGGCTAATGTATTCTCTGTATTTGCCAAGTACAAAAAGTCTGTTGATTTAGTTTCTACATCTGAAGTTTCTATTGCTGTAACTTTAGATACCGGAACCTCAACTTCTGGCAAAAACTCCATTTCTGAGAGCATGCTCGATGAATTACGCGCATTTTGCCATGTAAAAGTAGAGACAGGCTTATCTTTAGTTGCAATTATTGGTAATGAAATGTCTGAGCATGCCGGTATTACTACTCAGGCCTTTGACTCAATCAATCGTTATGCTGTACGCATGATTTGTTACGGTGCTTCAAATCACAACCTTTGCTTCTTATTAAAAGAAGAAGATGCTGTGGAAGCCTTAATTGAGATTCACCACCATCTGCTTGAAGACTAATATATATCTTTAAAATAAGGCTGCCATACTATAGGCAGCCTTTTTTATATATTCAATAAAAAACCCTCAAACTAAATACCCAAAAAGTGCGTTTCTAGATAATTAAGCGCACTTTTTTGTTTACATAATTTATTTTTACAAAAAATAACCATCTGATTCTTCAATCTAATTTTGTTTATTACGCTATTGCCAAAGCTTTTATTTTATCGTATACTAGATACGTATTAATTATTATCTATCGGTATCTTCCTATGGCTGTTATAAACTGGACTTTCATGGTGCGTCAACCTAGATAACTAAATTGACGCACTTTTTGGGTAAATAGAATGAGGGTTTATCAATATTATTTGGCTCTTCCGGAAAACTGTGGCTAACTAAAATTTAATATCTAATTTTGTTATACC
>Freddie_p2__coassemble_1922_pt1 | contig 16965 bp, 19 predicted proteins | sample Freddie_p2__metabat2_high_PE_038 | metagenome-assembled genome bin Freddie_p2 | reverse complement strand
TGAATATAATCTCAATTTCATTAGGGCTATCCACAGATTCTCGGAAGAACCATTTATTTAATTTTCTTTACTTAAACAAATTCTTTTGAATAAAGAAAAAGGAGTTAACCTAAACCGATTAACTCCCAATTTTTAAATTTTGTAAGGACAAACTAATCCTGATGATGTAATAAATGTCCCATTCTCTCTGCTTTAGTATCGAGATAATTTTCGTTATAGCGATTACGTCCATACTCAAGAGCATGTCTTGCTACAACTTCAATACCGTGAGCATTTAATTCATCAATCTTACTTGGATTATTGGTCATTAAAATCACTTTATTAAAGCCTAAACGACGCATAATCTCAGCGCATAAATCATAGTGACGGGCATCAGATGGGAAGCCTAAACGCAAATTAGCATCAACAGTATCAAGGCCCTGATCTTGAAGACGATATGCTCTAATCTTATTGAAAAGACCAATTCCACGACCTTCTTGGCGCATATATAACAAAGCACCACGCTTTACTCTAGCAATTTCTTCTAATGCAGCATCCAACTGGAACCCGCAGTCACAGCGCAGACTGCCAAAGACATCACCAGTTAAACACTCAGAGTGAATGCGACATAAAACAGGCTGACCATCATCAAGCTGACCCATCGAAATCACAGCATGATCTAAAAGCTGTTGGTCGCGAAAAACGGTAATATTAAAAATTCCGTGGCGGGTCGGGAGTTTTGCCACAGGTCCTTGAATTAATGTAATTGACACTTGTGTTTTCCTTTATGTTATAGCGGTGAAATTATACACCATAGGAAAAATTTTGACATCTCCCTATCTTTAGCTCTAACTTTACTTAACTTATATAAATGAAAAAACATAAACAATTTAAAAATTTAATTTTACAAAAACTAAAATTTTATTTTTTTTATAATTGAGGTAGAATTTGCCAAGACAGCTTTAAAAGCTTTAGATAAAAAAAAACTAAGATTTAAATCTTAGCTTTCTTCATTTTAGGATTTTATAAGGATGTTCCAGAACGTGGCGGATGGAGTGAGATTCGAACTCACGGAGGGCCAGGCCCTCGACGGTTTTCAAGACCGTTGCATTCAACCGCTCTGCCATCCATCCGCTGGAACGAGGACTATTATACATGAGTTTTTTTCATAATGGAAGAGAAATTTTAACTGATAATGAAGGTTTTTTAAAAAAAAGAGAAGATTGGTCTCCGGAGCTGATGGAATTTATGGCTAAAAATGACGGTTTGACCTTAACTTCAGAGCATAAACTGGTAATTGAGACTGTACAAAAATATTTTGAAGAATATGCAACTACTCCCCCAATTCGCGGTTTAATCACCCTATTGAAGAAGCAAGGACACCCAGAATTAGGTTCTGTAGCCCTTGCAGTATTATTCCCTCAAGGGGCTGCAAAGACTGCCGCACGATATGCAGGATTACCAAAACCTGCTAAGTGCATTTAAAAAAAACAAAGCCGAAATTCTTTTAAAGTTTTTCGGCTTTGTTTTATATATAGATAAAGTTATCTATTTTTATTCTTTTTTATTTTCTTTTGGGGCTGTAACCAACATGGTAGATAAACCTGCCTTTAAATACATTACCATTGACCAAATGGTAAGAACTGTGGCAATGGCCAGCATGCCTAAGGCTGCATAAATAACAGGATCGTTATAGCGCCAAATCAGTAAAGCTAAAGATGCTAACTGAATAGTAGTCTTCCACTTTCCAACCCAACTTACCGCAACTTGAGAGCGTTTACCAAGCTCAGCCATCCATTCACGCAAAGCAGAAACTGTAATCTCACGAGCTACGATAATCATCGCTGGGATACTTACAAATAAGTTAATGTGTGGAAAATATTCATTTACATGTACAGAGTAGTACTCAACAATTAAAACTAAAGCTACACAAACGATAATTTTATCGGCAACTGGATCTAAAAAAGCACCAAACTTAGTCTCAAGATGTAATTTTCTGGCTAAAAAGCCATCTAAGAGATCGGTTAATGCCGCAATAACAAAAACTAATGCTGCATAAAAATTTGACATTGGAGTTGGATAATAAAACAGGATGACAAATACAGGAATCAAGGCCAGTCTTATTAGTGTCAATATATTTGGAAGATTTAGCATATTGATCTCTCTCTTTCTTTTATTTTCCTAAAATCCTATGGTAACCATAATGGTCCTAAAAAATCTCTCTTAGGCAAACCAAATTCAGATGGGTAAGCAACATCCACAAGATAAAGACCATCAGGACGGGCTGTAGGTCCGGCAAGAGATCTCTTACGTGCGGCAAAAACATCCTCAAACCATTTTAGATCATGTTCGTGAGATCCTACAGGTAAAAGACTACCTACAATATTTCTCACCATATGATTTAAAAATGCGTTAGCTGCAATATCAAAAATAATGTAAGGACCGTGACGACTTACCTCAATAAAATGCACGCAGCGACTTTTAGATGAAGATTCCTCATCAGCGCCACAAAAGCTTGAAAAGTCATGTTCACCTATAAGCATTGAAGCTGCCTTTTGCATTAACTCAACATCATATTGTCCCATATAAACAGATACGCCACGCTTTAAAAGACCTGGACGATTTTGAGTATTTTGCAAAATGTAACGATAACGTCTAGCTCTTGCAGAAAATCTTGCATGAAAGCCTTCATCAACGTGACGGGCCCAAGTTACGGCAATATCATCTGGCAAATTGCCATTGGTTCCTAATACCCAGCCTCTGTCAGTTCTTTCATTGGCAACATCAAAATGCACTACCTGCCCTGTAGCATTCACTCCAGCGTCGGTTCTCCCGGCGCATTGAATCTCTACAGGAGCATTTGCAACCTTTGATAAAGCTTTCTCAAGCTCCCCTTGAATTGTAACTTTAGTATTCTGACGTTGAAAACCGAAATAATTCCAGCCTGAGTATTCAATGCCAAGCGCAATTCGCACAAAAAAACTCCTTAACCTTTAAAAACTTTAAATTTGGCTATGAAATAAGTAATTACAGTAACAACTGCCATAGCAATAATTAAAGCAGGCAATCCTTCCACTACATACTTAACTAATAACCATACTATGATATTACGTAAAACAAGAGTAGATATCGCTAACGCAAAAAAGGCAAAAACACTGCCTTCTTTCTTAAAAGTAAAATAGCGATGTCCAAAGAATGAAACCCAGAACGCACAAATAAAGGCGATGGAGGTTACTGCGTTTTCATTTAGAGCTGTCATAAGCTCAAGAGCAATGGTAATTGCTAAGTCAGAAAGAGTTGCCGCTCCTCCAACAATTGCAAAACGCAGAACCTCACTTACGCCATTATCAGCATTAAGGTTTTTAATGCTTAGTTTGGTCATTATGGGTGACTCCAACCGTAGTAACACTCATACCTTTTGGCAATTGATTGGACAGAGGGCCTGTAACCTTTGAAACAACGTACACAGGACGACCTTTAATTTCCTCAGACAATCTGCCTAAGTACTCACCTAAAACACCAACAGAAATAAGTTGAATGGAGCCTAAAAATAAGACCACACACAAAGTTGAGGCATAACCTGGAACAGATACACCGCCCATAATTACCTCAAAAATTACCCAAAACATATAGGCTAAGGCCAAAATACCTATAAAACCACCTATATAAGACCAAACTCTTAATGGTAAAGATGAGAATGAAACAATTCCATCTAAGGCAAAGTTCCAAAGCTTCCAATAATTCCATTTAGTTTGGCCTGCAACTCTTTGAGGGCGCTCATAACCTACACCCTTGGCGCTAAAACCAGGCCAAGCATATAACCCTTTCATAAAACGATTACGTTCAGGAAGCTGTCTTAAAGTCTCTACAATTTTTTTATCAATAAGACGGAAATCACCTACATTGGAAGGGATCTTGACACGGTTTGATAACTTATTAAATACGTAGTAAAAACCACCTGAGGTTACACGTTTTGCCTCGGAATCTTGAGATCTGTCAACTCTTACACCGTAAACATTATCGATCTCTTCTTCTTTCCAGATTTTAATGAACTCAAGCACTACCTCTGGAGGATCTTGTAAATCCACATCCATAGGTACAATGGCATCGGCATCAACTAGATCTAAAGCTGCACTCATTGCAGCCTCTTTACCAAAGTTACGTGAAAGCTTAATTAAGCTAATAGAGTCATCTTTTTCTTGTAATTTTTCTATGATTTGGCAAGTATTATCTTTAGAACCATCATCAACAAAAACAATTTCAATGTGGTCTTTCAAACTTGCTAATTTTTCTTTAACTGTTGAGACGAAGGTCTCTACAGTTTCATGTTCATTAAATACCGGAACCACCAAGGCTACGGTGTAATCATCTTTTCGCATGTTCTTAATCCGTCAAAAACTCATGTCTTGACAATGGGTTTTTCTTAAATAAGCCGCCTAAAGCTGTAGTGGTGGTAGTAGATGCAGGATCACGTACACCACGGGACTTTACGCAATAGTGGGTGGCAGTCATAGTTACGGCAACATTGCGCGTATTTAATAAAGTTTGTAATGCCACTAAAATTTGTTGGGTCAGACGCTCTTGTACTTGAGGTCTATGACCAAAAAACTGGACGATACGATTGATTTTAGATAAACCAATAATCTTATCCTCAGGGATATAGGCAACTTTAGCCACACCATCCATAACTACAAAATGATGCTCACAAGTTGAGGTAACGGTAATATTATCGACCTTTACCATCTCATCAAAATGCATCTTATTTTCAAAGACGCTGACCTTAGGAAAATTACGATAATCTAAACCTGAGAACACCTCATCTACATACATACGTGCTACACGAGTAGGAGTTTCCTGAAGACTATCATCGGTTAAATCAAGGCCTAAAGTTTGCATAATTGCACGCATATGCTCAGCCACTACGGTCTTTTTTTCTTCAGATGTTAAGCCATTATCGGCCCATGGAGTTTCAAGTCCACGACTTATTAAAGCATCACGAACTAATATAGCCTCAGCACTTAATTCACTATCTTTGAGCATCATAAACCTGTACAGTCTTTTCTATTGAAAAATGTAAATGGTGATGTTCAAGACCATATTTACGGCTTAAATAATCACCCAAGCGTTTAACTCCACCTTGCTCTGAGGCATGATGTCCTAAAACAAAGACCGGAGTTCCATTTTCAGATGAGAGATGATAAGTTTGCTCCTTAACATCACCTGTAATTAAGGCTTGAAATTTTGGCGAAGGATTATCGTCCAAAAGGAAAGAACCCGATCCTGAACATACTGCAATTTTGGACAGTAAAAGCTTAGGATCACAATTACCTAAAACCTCAACTTTAGTATCAAGAGCATTTGAAAGCTTTAGCGCCATTTGCTCTACAGTCAAAGGCTCAGGCATAATGCCCTGCATTGCAATAGATTGAGGACAACCTTTTTCAATATAATCTAAATCCTCAAGACCAATAATGTCGCTAATATAACGATTATTACCTAAAGTTAAATGCGCATCTAATGGTAAATGATAGGCCAAAAGGTTTAAATTAGCCTCTAAAATAGCATTTAATCTATCTTTATAAGAGCCCACAATTCTTGTGTCCTGTCCTTTCCATAACAGGCCATGGTGCACAATTAAAGTATCAGCGCCCTCTTCAACTGCAGCATCAATGGCCTCAAGAGAAGCTGTAGTTGCAGTTGCAATAGAAATACACTCTGAAAAGCCTTCAACTTGCAAGCCATTTAAAGAAGCATCTTTAAATTTAGCAACATCTAAATAATCATTAATACAAGATTCAAGTTCATAAACTTGCATAAATAGCTCCTAGTGGCTTACCACATTGCATTTAAAACCAGTACGGCTCTGAATTTCAGAAGCAATCTTACGTGCAGCATCACGACTTTTTGCAAAAGCCGCATAAATACGCACTGCAGTTTTACCATTTACATTAATAGTTTGGGTAATTGGGCTATAACCTGACATCTTAAGTCTGGCAATTACAGAATCAGCATTTTTCTGATTTGAAAATACGCCAACTTGTACTGCAAAATCACCACTCTTTGCACCTGGAGTTACTACAGGCTTTTGCTGTGGTTTTTGAACTTTAGCACCTGCATTATTTTGAGGTTTTGTTGTATTTGCACTTTGAGATGGCTGTGTAGTTTTATCTTGTACTGAAGGTAAAGGAGTATTATCAGTAAAAGTCTCGGTATTGCTGTTTTGAGAATTTAAAGGCTTGGCATCAATAATAGTTGGAGCAGGTCCAAACATATTATCATCAGGTACCTCTAAATCGCCTGAGGACTGAGAAGTTGTCAAAGGTGCTGTTGAATTTTCAGCACTAGATGGCAAAGGCTGAGTGGAGTCATCCTCAGGGGCTAATAAATCAGTGTAATCATGCTCAGATGGAGATACTAACTGACCGTCATTATTAACTACCGCGCCTTGAGAGTTAACTGCAATAGATTTGTCATCTTTTTTATCATAAACCTCGCGATGATCCATCATAGCCGGGACAATGATCATAATAAGAGATACTAAGACCAAAAGTCCTACAATACGGTTACGCAGACTTTTACTAATAGACATATTTATTCCTCGTTAAGCTTACAATCAGACGAACAGGCCTGACTTACTGTTACAAATGAACCCATAATGATAATTTCATCATCTACTTTGGCTTGCTTCTTGCATGATAAAGCAGCTAAAGAAGCTTTGTCAAAACAATGAATATTCTCACTTTTTACGCCCAAAGCCATTAAATCATGAGAAAGTCTTTCATAACTTTCGCCACGCTCTGTTGGCAAGGATGTAACATAAAACTCATCAAAAACAGGTACTACAATTTTAAGAACACTTTCAATATCTTTATCTGCAAGCATTCCAATTACTGCATAACGCTTACCCTTTATCGCTCTTGCTTTTAAAACTTGAGCTAAATGTAGCGCTGCAGGTGGATTGTGAGCCACATCAATATAGATATTTGGGTTCTTTTCAATAAGCTGCATACGACCTGGAAGGGATGTATGCTCAAGAGCGTTATTTAAAATCTCTTCTGTTAAAGATGTGTTAAGACCTTTAAGTTTGTCCTTAAATTTAGAAACCAATACCTCTACACACTTAATGGCAGCAGCGGCACAGCATTCAGGAACTTTCGGATAACTTAAAACCATCTCTTTTGCTAAAAGCTTATCTTTATAATGAGTTTTGTCATCAAATGAAGTAGCAAAATCTCTATTTTGAACATATAAAGTAGCGTTACGCTCTTTACAAATAGAGATAATCTCATCTTCTGCGCTTTTATCTAAAATACCTGTAATACAAACTGCATTATTTTTAATAATACCAGCTTTTTCAAAGGCAATTTTTTCAATGGTATCACCTAAGATCTTGGTGTGATCAAGACCAATTGAGGTAATAATAGAGACATCAGCATCTAAGGAGTTAACAGCATCAAGCCGTCCGCCTAAACCTATTTCAAGAACCATAGCACCTACATTTTCTTTATAAAAACTTACAAAGGCAGCAAGTGTGGTGTATTCAAAATATGTTAAAGGGATCTCAGGCTCTTTTATAGCTGCTTTATGGACAGTATCAAAAGCGTCAGCTAACAACTCAGATTTAGCATTTTGACCATCAATGACAACACGCTCATTGAAATGCCATAAATGAGGAGAAGTGTAAAGACCGGTTTTAACCCCTAGATTCTTTAAAATAGCAGCAATTAAAGCTGAGGTTGAGCCTTTACCGTTAGTACCAGCTACTTCAACAATACAGGTATTTGAAAAATCAAGGTTTAAACGATCTAAAACCTTCTTTACACGCTCAAGTCCTAACTCTATATGACAAGGGTTAAGACTGTGTAAATAGTCAAGCCAGGTTTGAAGCGAACCTGGCTTGGATAATTTGAGGCTTTCACTCATAAAATTAAATCTTTACCGTAGAGGTTTTTGCTTTGTGAGCTTTGCTTTGATTGGCTTTAGCTTCAGCTAAAGCAACATCAGGATTAGGCTTATTTAACAAAATAGCGGTAACTGATGCTAAGGTATCACGCATATCTTTACGTGCAACAATCATATCAATTGCACCCTTCTCACGTAAAAACTCTGCATGCTGGAAGCCCTCTGGCAAAGTCTCACGCACAGTCTGTTCAATAACACGCGGACCGGCAAAACCAATTAAAGCACCAGGCTCGGCTACATTGATATCACCTAACATGGCCAAGGAGGCACTAACACCACCCATGGTAGGATCAGACATAACAGAGATAAATGGTAAGCTGGCTAAAGACAAATGAGATAAAGCTGCTGAGGTCTTGGCCATCTGCATTAAGGAGAATAAAGACTCCTGCATACGGGCACCACCTGAGGTTGCAAAGCAGATAAGAGCTCGACGTTCTTTAATACAAGTTTCAACTGCAGCGCAGAATCTTGCACCAACGACAGAGCCCATAGAACCGCCCATAAAGGCAAATTCAAAAGCACAAGCAACAACAGGTAAACCTTTTAAAGTTCCCTTAATTACTACTAAAGCATCTTTCTCACCTGTAGCCTTTTGAGCTGAAGCAAGACGATCTTTATATTTCTTTAAGTCTTTAAACTTTAAAACATCTTTAGGTTCCATCTCCTGAGCGATTTCAACTCTTCCTTCTTTATCTAAGAAAGAGTCTAAGCGTACTCTGGCACTTATGCGCATATGATGACCGCATTTAGGACATACATTAAGATTGCGCTCAAGCTCCGCGCGATACAACACCTGTTCGCAGGCTGTGCACTTAGTCCATACACCTTCAGGAATTTCATGACGACTTGCGGAATTACTGCTGTTACCTACAGTTTTTTTAAGTAAATTTTCAAACCAATTCATATAAACCTTGTATCTCAGAACGGAGACAAAAATATTTGTCCTAATCTCAAATTATAGCGCCTTTGCATTAAAACGCAAAACCAAAACCTTAGATAAGATTACGCTCTGAAGCTCTAGATAAAATCTCAGAAAAAGCCTCAAGCGCATCAGCTGTAGCATTATTTCCCAAAGACAAAACATCTTCTTTGTCTAAATACATAATGCCTGACACTTCTTCTTTTTGACGAGAGGTAATTACATCTCCTTTAGCAAAATACAAATAAGCATATAAAAAGTGCTTTTTATCTGCATAAAAGATTTGTTTTTTACCTAAAGCTTCAAATACTACATTATCATTATCAGCATCAATTCCAACTTCTTCTAAAAGCTCTCTTTTTGAACCTTCTTCGATATCTTCACCATGCTGTAAGACTCCACCTATGCAAACATCAAATTTACCTGGGGCAAAATCTTTAGATAAGGTTCTTACTTCTACTAAAAAACGGCCTTCACGATTGCAAAAAGCAATATAGCAGGCCCTATGTGCAAGCTTGCCTTTTCGCATTTGCGCACGAGTTACAGTATCAACTACCTCATCATGCTCACTTACAATATCGACTAATTCCAAAGTTAAATCCTCTTTAATAGTGCGGTGGTGGAACTTCTTCACTTTGCGGTCTTACCGCATAAGGATCACCTACTTTTGAATATAAGAATTTAAACTGTACTTTAAGCTTATCTATCTCATCTAAAGCCAAAGATAGTTCATTGCCTAATCTTTCAACCTCAGATTCAAGCCAAGCATTTTTCTCTTCAAGTGCAGTTAAACGATCTGTATCAAGCATAAAACACTCCTTTAACCACATACATTTTAACAAAGAATAAAGATATTAGACCAACCTCTTGTTTTTATGAAAAAATAAGGCAGCTCTAACAAAGTGTAGGGCTGCCCTTTTTTAGATAAGTTTTTTAAATTATACCTAAAGAGTTACACCGTCTTTCCAAATTAACAGCTCATGCATGCCGCGTTTTTCAGAAACAGTCTCTTTGCCTGAGGCTACGTCAATGATGTAGTCTAAAAGCTCTAAAGCCTTCTTATCTATATCCTCACCTTCTGCAATAACACCTGCATTAAAATCAATCCAATTGCCACCTTTTCGTTTATAAAGATCGCTATTAGTTGAAATCTTCACGGTAGGCACAACTGTCGCAAAAGGAGTGCCACGTCCTGTTGAGAATAAAATTAAATCAACGCCACATGAGGCTAAAGCAGAGCATGATACACCGTCATTACCAGGTCCTTGTAAGAGATTTAAACCTTGAGTTTTAATTCTCTCACCATATGTAATAACATCACAAACATCACTCTTACCGCCCTTTTGGACACAACCTAAAGACTTATCCTCAAGGGTTGTAATGCCGCCTGCTTTGTTGCCTGGGGAAGGATTTTCAGATACTACCTCACCATGAGACTCAAAATATTGCTTAAAGTCAGAGATTAGCTTTACTGTCTTATTGAAAACAGACTCATCTTTAGCTCGGTTCATCAATAATCTTTCAGCGCCAAACATCTCAGGCACCTCAGTCATAACTGAAGTACCACCGCTTGCACAGATAAGATCACTCACTCTGCCTATAAGAGGGTTTGCGGTAATGCCGGATAAACCATCAGAGCCTCCGCACTTAAGACCAATTTTAAGTTTACTTAATGAAACATCAGTACGACTTACACTATTGGCTTTTTCCAAAAGCTTATCAATAATTGCATAACCTTCTGAAAGCTCATCTTCAACATCTTGCGTATTTAAAAAATACAGGCGCTTATCATTTAGATCTAAATACTGCTTAAACACCTCAATATTAGTATTTTCACAGCCTAAACCTAAAACTAAAATGGCACCTGCATTTTGATGATGCGATAAAGATGCTAAAACCTTACGAGTCACCTCTTGATCTTCTCCCATCTGAGAGCATCCAAAAGGATGGCAAAGAGCAATCGCACCTTCAACATTCTCATACTTTGCTAATTGCGCATTAGCGTATTTTTCAAGCTCACGGGCAATTTGATTTACGCAAAATACTGTTGGAATAATCCACAGCTCATTACGAATACCTACATTGCCATCATCTCTAACATAGCCTTTAAAAGTACGCTCAACCTTTGTTAAAGAGGCTTTTTGTACTTTCTTATACTCATATGTTCCTTGAGCACTTAAATTGGTACATACGTTCTGAGTATGTACATGTTGTCCCTTATAAATATCCTCTTTGGCATGTCCTATTGGGCAACCATATTTAATAATATCCTCGCCTTTCTTTATATCGCATAAGGCAAATTTATGTCCGCGTGGGATATCATCTAATAAGGTGACAGTGCTACCAAAGAGAGAGACCGCCTCTCCCTTTTTAAGCTCTGTTAAGGCTACCGCTACTAAATCTTCTTTATTGATTACTAATGCACGCATTAAACATGCTCCATTAAATCAAGCATAGTCGCATCAATACCATCGGAAATAATGGCGTGAGTTAATTTTGCAACCATTGCAGTTACATCTAAATCAGAAGACAAATCACGATCCCAAAGCTTTTGATTGCCTAATACTGCCTTTACAGTTAATAAAGCAGAAGCTTCAGTCTTTTTATAAACACTCCAAGCATTAGATAAAACCTCTACTGCATAAGGATCATCCATAAACTCGCCTGTTTGTCCATTCTCTCTATTTACAACTACAGGTAAAGTGTTGTTAGCATCTTTATAAAGTGCAATATAAGCTGCAATTGCAAAGCAAAGTTTTACAGGTAAAAAGCCTTTAGATCTAGCATCTAAAATAGTAGGAATTACACGAGCTTTAATCTTGGAGGTGCAATTCATTAAAATTGAAGATAACTGATGATGCATATAAGGATCGGAGAAACGATTTACCACATCATCGGCAAAAGCTGTAAGCATGGATTTATCAAGCTTTACAGAAGGAATGATTTCATCATAAATGATAGATCTTGCAAAAACGCCTGTAACCTTGTCATCCATCATCTCATCTACAGTATCAAGACCCTTAATAAAAGCTGCAGGAACATTTGAGGTATGAGTTCCATTTAAAATTCTAACTTTACGCAAACGATATGGAGTAATGCAAGAAGCTACAACAACATTTAAATTAGCTTGTTCAAAAGGTAATAAAGTCTTAATCTCATCTGAGCCTTCAATTGCCAAGAAATGGAAAAGCTCACCACAGGTCATAAGCTCATCTTTATAACCTAATTTATTCTCATAGCTCTCAGCATTATCCTTTGGATATCCTGATACTACTCTATCAACTAAAGTATTTAAAAATTGACAATCTTCAGTAACGTAAGCTTTAAACTCATCCTCAAGACCCCAATCTTCAATATGCTTTAAGCAAATAGCCTTAAGCTTATCGCCATTATCATCTAAAAGTTCGCAAGGCATAATAATCATGCCACTTTGGCAAGCACACATTGAACCTTTAAATGCCTTAAAACGCTCATACAATAAAGCGGTTAACTTTGCTGGAAAGGATAAAGGAGCTTTTTGACCTAAACCATCTTCTTTTACATATGCAATACCAGCTTCAGTTGTATTTGAGAAGATAAAACGAACCTCTTTATCAACAGCATACTTCTTAAGCTCGTCCCACTGTTCATCTTCATAAGGGTTTAAACAGCCTGCAATGGTATTTACAACATCACACTCTTCAACTTCTTTGCCATCTTTTATGCCATGCAAAATAGTAGTGTAAAGACAATCCTGATTTAATAACTTTGGCTGAACTCTTCCCCTTGGAGTTGGTTGCACTGCAATAACTCTACCATTAAATAAGTTTTGGTTATTAAGCTTATAAAGCATCCAATCCAAAAATCCACGTAAAAAGTTTCCTTCACCAAATTGGATAGCGCGAACTGGTAAATCACATTTAGCCTGAGGTTTTAATTCTAAATTTAAGTTCTGCATGTAAGTGATCCTGAAGATTGAAAAAATGTAATAAAAATAAGCCTTAAGATACACAATTATAGGATCCTATGGCTTATTAAAATGTTATTTAGGCTTCAAAATTTATCATAACTTTCAACATCTCATTACCTCGTGATGAAAACTCAGAGAAGGCCTTTGCAGCTTCATCAAATTTATAGGTATTAGTTATAACTTTTTCTAAGGCAACGTCGCCACTCTTTACAAGACCAATAAGATTTAAGAAATCCTGCTTTAAAGCATTTCTCGAACCTAAAACATGTAATTCTTTTTTCTGGAGTAAAGTGAAATTAAAGTCTAAATTCTTTTTACCAACACCAATTAAAACAACACGACCACCAAAAGCACTTGCATCAATAGCATTTTGGAAGGTTGAAGGTAAACCTACTGCCTCAATACATACATCAAAGCCCTTGCCTTCTGTAACTTCCATGCACTTTTCAATAAAATTGTCACCTTCATTTAAAATAGTGCCTGCAAAATTAAATTGCTCATTTGCATAGTCGATTTTCTTTTGAGAAACATCGGCAATATAAACTAAAGCACCTTGAGATTTAGCGGCAACTGCAGCCAAAGTTCCAATAGTACCTGCACCAATAACTAAAACTTTATCACCTTTTTTGCATTTACCTTGGGTTACAGCGCCATGATAGCTAATACAAAATGGCTCAATTGCAGCTAAAACTTCTGGGCTTAAACCTTTTCCATCATAAATACGTTCAAAAGGCATAGTAATGTACTCACTAAAAGCACCATCTCTTTGAGCCCCCAAAGTTTCATTATGCTCACAGCAATTTAAAAGGCCTCTTTGGCAGGAATAGCATTTACCACAATTAAAATATGGATTGCAGGTAACAATCATGCCTTCTTTTAAACCAAAAGCACTAGCATCACCATTTAATTTTTCAATACGAGCAGAAAATTCATGTCCAGGAATTCTTGGGTATGAAGCGTAAGCAAAAGTACCACGATAAGTACCCAAATCAGAACCACAAATGCCACCACGTAAAATCTTTAATAAAGCTTCACCCTCTTTCGGTTCTGGCATTGGAGTTTCAATAATTTCAACTTTAGTTGGTTCTTTAATAATGATTGTTTTCATAATTTATTCTCTATAAATTTTTAATAAACAAGGCTTACAAGACCTGTTGATAAAACAGGGAAGAAAGTTAAAAGTAATAAGCAAGCTACAAGCAATACGTAAAATGGCATTGCCTCTTTAATAAAGTTACCCATAGTGACTTTGGTAATAGAGCAGGTAACGAACATCAAAGTACCCATTGGAGGAGAAAGTGCGCCTAAAGCAAAGTTAAAGATAACAACCATCGCAAAATGGATTTCATCTATACCAAAATGCTTTGCTAAAGGAACTAAAAGAGGCACTAAGATAATCATGGCAGCATTGCCTTCAATAAACATGCCAATAATCAGCAAGAAGATGTTTACACACAGTAAAAATAAGATCTTGTCATCCATGTAATTGATGAAAAGATTAGTAAAGAACTGAGGCACACTCTCTTTAGTTAAGACCCAAGCAAAAGCTGATGCTGATGCAACAATAAGCATGATTGCACCTGATGTAAGAACAGTTTCTTTTAAGCCATCAAGCACATTTTTGAAAGTCATCTCACGATAAATAAGGCCTAAAAGCAAAGAATAAACAATTGCAACTGAACCTGCTTCTGTAGGCGTGAATGCTCCAATACGAATGCCACCGATAATGATCACTGGTAAACATAAAGGTAAAAATGCACCTTTAAATGTTTTCACAACACGTTTAAAAGAAGTATCGACTTTTACAGAACTTCTATAATTGCGCTTATATGAAACTAAACTTACAAGCAACATTAAAGCTATACAAAGCATAAGGCCAGGACCAATACCGTCAACAAACAATTTACCAATTGATACGTTAGCAATAGAACCGTAAACGATCATTGCAATTCCAGGAGGAATTAAAGGAGTGATAATTGCAGATGTTGCTACTAATACTGATCCAAACGCTCTTGAAAAGCCTCTACGCTCCATTTCAGGAACTAACATCTTAGCTTCCATAGCTGCATCAGCTAAGTTAGAACCAGATAAACCACCCATTAAAGTTGCAACTAAAACAGTAACGTGACCAATACCGCCGACAACGTTACCAACTAAAGCTTCACAAAAATCAATAATTCTTTTTGTAACGCCGGTGTAATTCATAAATACACCAGCGCACACAAAGAAAGGAATGGCTAACAAAGCCATATTTTGAGAACCTGAAATAAAACGCTGTGCAAATACAACCGACTTTAATTCAGGATGCAATATAAAATATGTAGAAGCTGCACCTAAAATTGCCACAAATACAGGCATCTTCATAAATAGAAAAACTAACAGCAGGATACAGCTTAAACCTACAGCAAAATCCATAATTATTTATCCTCACTTAAGCTGATTTGTGCGTCTTTCTTACGAAAAAATTTTTGATAATGAGCGGATGTAGTACACAAAATCATTACCGCACAACCAATTGGCATCACGACGTTAATAAGCCAGAATGGAATATGTAAGATATTTGAATGTTTGCCGATCTTTAACATAAGAGGCATCATGGACATGCCCAGATAACAGACATAACCTAAAATCAAAACCACCAATATGTAATCAATAATCTCAATCACACGCTTTAAAGAATGTGGCAAATTATCAACTACGACCTCAATTGCCACATGAGAGCCATAACGAAAAGCTGCTCCTGCTCCCATAAAAGTCATCCACAAAAAGCATAAAAGCTGTACTTCTTCAGCCCAAATTAATGGTTTTGCAAATAAATAACGCATAAACACATTAGTAAAAGTCACAGCAACTAAGACAGCTAACGCAAAAGCTGCGACAATTAAATCTAGGTTTTTTAAACTAAAACTTGATTTCATAAATTTCCCTCTTTGAGACCGTCCGGATAACTCCGGACGGTTTTTAAAGCAAAACTCTATGAATTACTGCATTGCTTTTTTAACGGTGTCATAAAGGCCATCAGACCAATTACTAAACTCAGGTAATGAATAGAACTTCTTAGATGCATCAACTAAAGATTGTTTGAGCTCTGGGGAAGGATCGACAATAGTTACCCCCTCTGCCTTAAATTTCTCTAAAAGTTCACCTTCCATCTTGTCAATTACACCGTTTTGATAAACACCGGCTTCCTTACAAGTATCAACTAACAGCTTTTGTTGATCTTCTGTTAAGGAATTCCAGAAGTCCTCACCTACAACTAAGTTAGTTACATTGAAAATATGGCCATCTAAAAGCAAATACTTAGCAACTTCTTGGAATTTGCCGTTATATAAAACAGGTAAAGGATTCTCTACACCATCAATAGTGCCTTGTTGTAAAGCGGTATAAACTTCACCTAAAGCCATTGGGGTTGGGGTTGCACCTAAAACCTCAAAGCCTTTTACCTGAATAATATTTGTGGGAACGCGGATTTTAAGACCTTTTAAATCTTCAAGCTTATTTACAGGTTTATTAGTTAAGGTATGACGAGCACCATATTTCCAATTAGCCGCAACAATCTTCAAATGAGCCTTTTCCTTAACCTGCTCTGACTGTTGTTTATACCAATCTGAATCATTAAGCTTGAAAGCCTGCTCCCAAGTCTCAAATAAATAAGGTCCAAAAACAATACCCATATCAGCAACACCGCGATCTGCAAAGAATGCACCGTCAGTTAAAGTACATACAGGTTCACCTGCTACCATCTGATCCATAAGATCATCTTTAGAACCTAAAAGAGAATTTGGATAAATATTGATAGTCATTGAGCCGCCACTGCGTTCCTCTAAAAGCTCTTTCCACTTTTGAACACCCTGACCAAAAGGCTCTGATGGGTTATTTTCGTAACCTACATTAAGTTCAATAGTATCTGCAGCTAAGGCTGAGCTTTGTGCAATTAAAGATGCTAATGCAGCTGTTAAAGCTAACTTTGTAAATTTATTCATAATAAAATCCTCTGTTTGTTTTTATGTGTAGAAAAAATTTTTTGCCTACACTTATATATAAGCAATAATCGTGCCAACTTTTATAACTAATTGATTATTAAATATTTAAAAATTTAAAGAATTTTTTATTATTTCAAAATGAAACAAAATAAAGAAATATATATGTTTCATGT
>Freddie_p2__coassemble_1906_pt1 | contig 17144 bp, 14 predicted proteins | sample Freddie_p2__metabat2_high_PE_038 | metagenome-assembled genome bin Freddie_p2 | reverse complement strand
CTACTTAAAAATAAAGATTTTTTTTAAAGTGCGTGACTTTTTGAAAAAAAGGAATAAAATTATTGACCTTGATTTTTGTATTTCAGTCAAAATTTTCAACAAACGAATAAAAACAACAGTATGAAGTAATTATGTTATTGAGATTTATACTTAAATTTTAAAATTAAGTTTTATTAATGTTGGTAACTTTAAGATATTTTATTTGTTATCTAAAAGTTTCCCACAGAAAAAGGCCTAATCCACCAACTTTCCCACAAATATCGGCTTTTGCACTAGTTTTAATATGTATTTCACTTAGAAAAAACGTCCCTAAACGAATATTCTTTTGGCATATTTTAATTAGTACATCCCTTAGGTCTTTAACATTTGGTAAGATACGCACCACTTACTAAAAGAGGTTTTTTATGCAAAACGCCGTTGCCAAAAAGTCCAGATTGTTGCGCTCTGGCATGATCACATCTTTCTTTACCTTATTATCAAGAATTTTAGGCATGTTCCGTGATATCGCTATTGCCTCAACCTTAGGTGCAGGTATGAGTGCAGATATCTTCTTCTTTGCCAATCGTATTCCAAACTTCTTTAGACGTTTATTTGCAGAAGGTGCTTTTGCGCAATCTTTTGTACCGGTTATGAGTAAGGTAAAACAAGAGGGCGATGACAAAGATCTAAGAGTGATGCTTGCCAATACAACCGGAACTTTAGGTCTTTGCGTTTTAGCTGTTACATTAATTGGTATGATGGCATCCCCTATCTTAACCGCCATCTTTGGTTGGGGATGGTTTCAGGCCCATTTAAATGGAGAGAGTGACGGCGAAAAGTTCATTCAAGCATCGATGCTTTTAAGAATTACCTTTCCCTACCTCTTCTTTATTACACTCACAGCCCTTACAAGCTCAATTTTAAATGTATTTGGTCGCTTTGCTGTTCCTGCAATGACACCTTGTATTTTAAATATCACACTTATTGTAGCTGTGTTATTTATATCCCCTTATTTTGATGATGCTAATGTGGTTTTAGCTTACGGCATGGTTGCAGGCGGTATTTTACAGTTATTATTCCAAATCCCGCTTATTTTAAAATTAAAGCTTTTTGTTATGCCTCATTGGGGATGGAAAGATCCAAGTGTAGTTAAGATAAGAAAACTTATGTTACCTGCAATCTTAGGAGTCTCTGCAAGTCAGTTAAATCTTTTAGTAAATACTGTCTTAGCTTCATTCTTAGCCACAGGTGCTATCTCCTATCTTTATTACTCAGATAGACTTTTAGAATTCCCTATAGGTATTTTTGCTGTAGCCATATCTACAGTAATCTTGCCTGCTTTATCTAAAGTTAATCAAAAAGTCGATCCGCAAAAATATCAAAACACTTTAGATTGGGGCGTAAGATTAGTGCTTCTTTTAGGTCTACCTTCAATGTTTGGCATCATTGCTCTAAGAGAGCCTATGCTGCGCGTTATTTTTATGAGAGGAGCTTTTGGCATTGAGCATGTACTATTATCATCAGCCTCTCTTATGGCCTCAGTTTCAGGCTTAGCTGCAATTATGCTTGTAAGAGTCTTAGTCCAAGGTTTTGCCGCTATCGAGGATACAAAAACTCCGGTACGCTGCTCTTTATGTGCAATTGCTGCTAATATTGTTTTCAATCTTATTTTAATTGTGCCTCTAGGATACGTAGGTCTGGCCTTATCTACAGCCTTAGCCGCTTATTTAAATGCAACTCTTTTATTATTCTTCTTATATAAAAGACATATTTACGCTATATCCAAACAAAGCCTTGTCTTTATTTTAAAAGCCTTAACCGCCTCATTGGTCATGGCTTTTGTACTGCGCTATTTATCTCCTGATGTAAATGCCTGGGCGCAAATGAATACTCTCAAGGGCTCTATTTATCTTGCAGCTTTAATTTCATTAGGCGCAATTGTTTTTACCACAATCTGCCTTATAACTGGCATAAAGCCTAGAACTTTAAAAATGTAAGAGTTTGATATAAATAAAAAATTATGTAAATAAGCGCACATTTATAAGATATTCGTAATGATTTTTCATAAGGCTTTATCTATATTTAAGGTATAGAAACAAGCAAGGAGGCCTTATGAAACAATATAATCATATCTTGGTGGTAATGGAGCCAAAACGTGACCGCCAAACAGCGCTACAGCGTGCGCTAGAGCTTTCTCGCTATAATCCTAAGGTAAAGATTACAGTACTGCGTTTAGTGTATGATTTCTCATACGATCTGCATATTTTAAATCGTCTCCGCGAGAAAGATACCCGTGATGATATTTTAGAAACTCACAAAAAACAGCTTGATGGCATTATTAAGCAATACACTGATGAGTTAAAGGCACATCCTCAAATAGAATCAAAAGTCATCTTTGCCAAAGATATTGCCGAAGGCATAATAGGCGAGATGAAAAAAGGTAGCTACGATCTGATTATCAAAGCTGCCAACCACCATGGCGTTTTAGATGCCATAATCTTTACTCCTATTGATTGGTACTTATTACGCCACTCAGATGTACCGGTAATTATCGCCAAAGATCACAAATGGTATGAGCAAGGCAATAGTATTGTGGTAGCTTTAGACTTTTCAAATAGAGGCCGTCTTAGCACTAACTTAACGCTATTGCGTGAAGCGCAACAAGTCTCTGCTATTACAGGAGATCCAATTCATCTTGTAAATAGTGCTCCTGTGGCGCTACCTACTATCATGCTAGAGGTTCCTCACTACTCACCTGAAATCTATGCACAGAACATTTTAGAAGAACATAAAAACAGACTTTTAGCATTTGCCAAATCTCATGGTATTAAAGAAGAAAATTGCCACATTGCCGAAGGCATGCCTGATGATGTCATTCCTGATATCTGTAAAAAAATCCAAGCTCGCGTGGTATTTATAGGATCAGCTGGCCGCACAGGCGCTATGGCAGCTTTAATGGGCAATACCTGTGAGGAAATTGTTGATTACTTAGATGCTGACTTGGTTGTCATCAACAAAAAAGTCTTAGATAAAAAAGAAGAGGCTATTAAGTAATATTATTAAGCCAAATTGGTGGTGATCACCTTTAGGGTAATAACCCCAATAAGTTTAATAAACTTATTGGGGTTTATTATTCTTTATTTTATTTTTTTACAAACCACATATACAGGTTGCCACGTCAGTTTGACTCCTAAATCATCAGAAAAATTTTTTTCATAATCATCTAAAAATTTAAAGAGCCTGCCACGTGTCCACATTTTATGGGAAATTGCGCCAACTCCGGTCTTTTTAAAATGGCGTAACATCTCAAGAGCACTTTTAAAATGTACCGTAATATTCTCTGAGGTGATTTCTGATTGAAGCCCAACATCATCTAAAATATTTAATAAACTGTCTTTTGAAAAATAATCAAGGCCAATACCGCTTATAGCTTTTACCTCATAAAAATGCTCTTTACCAAAAATAGCAAAAGCCAAAATACCATCATCGTTTAAATGGTCACATAGCTTTTTTAAGGTACCTTTAAAATCCATGAACCATTGAAAACTGGCACAGCCACAAATTAAATCAAAATTATTGTCAAAAGAGATTTTCCCGGCATCACCTTCAATATAAAAAGCTCTATCTTTAAATTGTTCCTGGCAAAGCTCTAACATCTTGGGGCTTAGATCATTTAAATATAAACAAGCTTCAGGAAAATTAGTTAAAAGTTCTTTTGAAAAATTGCCACTACCACAACCAATCTCTAGGATCTTAGAAAATGAATAAGTAGCAAGCTTTTTACTTAAAACCTCTCCCATATGTTTTTGCACTAAAGCTTCTTTTTGATAAGTTAAAGAAGCCTTTGAAAAACGTTTTTTGACGTCACTTACAAGCATAAAAAGCCTTAATTTAGCAAAGATAAAAATAAGTCTTTATCAAAGTGCGCAAAAGATCCCTTGATAATTTTAGTATTAGTATTTAAAAAGGCTTTTCTAACCAAAGATGCCGGAAAAATCTTATCGCGAAGGCCTACATAAACCTCATCAAAAATAAATGAGGGCTCTGTTTTTTGTGCTTTTTTAAAGTTATACAAGGCTAAAAGCTCTGACTTACAACTTTGAGCACTTCTTTTTGAAGGATGCTCTAAATAATATTGCGGATCTTTTCCTAGCATATCGTAAGTAAAATTCTCCTGGCCCTCTTCGTTCATATTTTCATAAGATTGATACCAAAGAGCACTGGGAAGGCCTAAATTTCCCTCAAAAGCAATGCCACAAGGAGTTCCGTTTACTGCTATTGCTTTGGTAATCTTTTTTAAAAGCGATGTTTTAGGCATCACGTATGATGCGACCATCACTCCTATTGACCATGCTATAAGCTCAATATTTTTATAGTCTTTATAAGGAGATTCATCAAGCTCTAACGCTTCATCATACTCATATACTAAAGCCACATCGCCCTTTTCACATAAAGGTACAAAAGGATTTATATCCTGACCATAACCGCAAAAAAATAACTTTAAAGTATCGCTATTTGATTTTCTCAAAAATACCTGTTTCATTATTTCTTAAAATCCAAAATTGCTTTTACTAAATCATCAACCATAGCATCTTTTAAAGAAGCGCTAAGAGAAAGTCTTAATCTTGCCTTACCTAAAGGTACGGTTGGATGACGCACCGGCATTGCATAAAAATTGCGGCTTAAGAAAAACTCATAAGCTTTTAAAGCAGAATCGTTGTCGTAGGTTAAAAGAGGAATAATCTGACTTTCAGAGAGATCGTCAAAGCCGCCTTCTTTTAAAGCATTGTGAATATAACTTGAGATTTTTTGAAGTCTTAAACGTCTGTCATTAAACGATGCTAACTTTTTGAGCATAAAAGCAATATGCTCAAAGCATAAAGGTGACATGGCTGTTGAAAAGATTAAAGGTCTTACAGTATTTATAAAATAACTTTTAGAAACCTCATTACAAAGTAAAAAAGCTCCTTGTGAACCTAAGCCCTTACCACAGGTGCATAAAATAAAATCAATCTTATCTAAAAGACCTGCTTTTGCGCATAAACCTAAGCCATCATCGCCATAAACACTAAAAGAATGCGCCTCATCTACATATAAATAAAGTTTTTTATATTTATCCTTTAATGATGATAAAAGCTGTAAATTAGCCATATCACCATCCATACTAAAGACGCCTTCAGTGGCGACAATGATATTGTCATAATCGTCATATACTTTATTTATAAGTCTTTCTAAATGTTCATAGTCATTGTGGCTATAACGCACAATTTTGCCTGACGCGGCGCTAAGACCTTCAATAATTGAAGCATGAGCGAACTTATCGGCAATCACTAAGGTATTTTTTAATGAAGCTAAAGTCTTTATGACGCCGGAATTTGCGGCAAAGCCTGTATTAAAAAATAAAGCATGCTTATTAAAAAGTTTGAAGCATAAATCTTCACATCGTTTATAAGAGTTAAAAGCTCCGGTTAAAAGAGGAGAACCTGATGATGACATTCTTTTGGCATCAAAAGGTAAAGTGTCTAAAAACTCTTCATTTAACAATTCATCTTCAGCCAAACCCAAATAATCATTTGAAGATAAATTTACATAAGGCTTTTTGTCGAGATAAATAAAAGCGCCTTTTTGATCTTTAGCTTTAATACAGCGGAAAACACCTTTTTTATGCAGATTTTCTTGAATATCCTGCATAGTTTCATAAAGATTCACAGAACACCTCTAAAATAAAATGTGAAAAAAACTGCAATTTAGCTCTTATGTTTAAAATTTTTAAAATAATCAAATAGTTCTATAGCACAAAAAAAATGTTAACACCAAAATTTGCTTATATAATAGTAAGAACTAGAAAAAAGCTTTTATTTTTATAAAAAACAAACGTTTTTTGCATAAAGTTTTATAAATAATAATTTTTAATAATCTCCATTTGAAGGATATATCTAACACTATATATTGAGAATCAAATTAACAAAGATTATTCTATATAAGACTTATATATCGCCGCTTTTTTAACAGTATACTTAACACACTGTTTGATAAACAAATTTCAATTTTCTAAAATAAAAAATGAAAAGAATCCCTGAAAATTCTTCTAAAACCTCTGACAAGCTTTTATTTAAATCAGCTTTTTTGGGTAATCATATCAATACTGTATTACCAGATTATGCCTGCGAACAAAGCTTAAAGAAAGTTTTAAACCTCATTTATATTGCCAAAAGCCAAGAGTTAGAAGAGGCTTTAAAGCAGAGCCTAAATAACGCATCTGCATCCTAATAAAGGCATAATACACACAATAAAACAAAGTCCTGGAGAAAATCATGGAAGAGAATATTGCTTCTATTAAACCACAACAAGTTTGGTCTCATTTTTCAAAATTACTGCAAATTCCTCATCCTTCTGGGCACGAGGAGCAAATCGCTCAATATTTATACGATTTTGCTCAAAAAAGAAATTTAGACGCCACTATTGATGAAGCTGGAAACGTCATTATTCACGTTAACGCAACTTTAGGTCGTGAACATAGCCCTAAAGTCATTTTACAGTCTCATATGGATATGGTTCCTGTAAAAAATGACGATGTTTTGCATGACTTTTTAAAAGATCCTATTGATGCTTACATTGATGGAGAGTTTGTAAAAGCTCGTGGCACTACTTTAGGTGCTGACGATTGTATTGGCGTTGCCACTATTTTAGCTTTAATTGATGATAAAGATTTAGAGCATGGCCCTTTAACTGCTATCTTCACTGTTGAAGAAGAGACCACCATGAAAGGTGCTTTTGGTCTTAAAAAAGAATACTTAGAGGGCGATTATTTAATCAATCTTGATTCTGAGGAAAATGGCCTTTTATATATTGGTTGTGCCGGATCTTGTGATGTTAAATTAAATTTTAAATTTGATAAGGTTAAAGTTGAAAACTGCCAAGGCTTAAGCATTTCCTTAAATAAATTTGAAGGCGGACATAGCGGTGCTGACATCAATTTAGGACACGCCAATGCTATTGGTGTTTTAGCTTTAATACTTGAAGATTTAAGCTCTGATTTTGATTTCTTTATTCAAAATTTTGAAGGAGGCATTGTTCGCAACGCAATTCCTTCTAAAGCACAAGTCATCTTAAATGTACCAAGTGATAAGGCTTTAGCTTTTAAAGAAGCTGCCAATAATGCTTATAAACGCATTATTAGCACCTATGAACGCAAAGAAACTCATGCAGCTATCAAGATTTCTGAATGTGAAGTATCTGAGTCTTTATGCTACGCCCAAAGTCTTGATCTTATAAACTTACTCTTATCTCTTCCTCATGGTGTTGTAAGAATGTCTGATATCGACACCTCTATAGTTGAGACCTCCGTAAACTTAGGTACTGTCAAAACCTTAGATGAAGATATTGAAATTTGCTTGATGCCAAGATCTTTAAAAGAGACTGGTTTAGACGAAATTATTACTAAAATTGAGGCTTGTGCTCAACTTTTAGATAATGTTGATATCGAACTTGAAAATCGCCATGCATGCTGGTTATCACAAGATAAGAATTCTCTTATTGATAGTATGCAATCTTCATGCGCACAATTAGGCTTAAAACCTTTGAAAGTTACACTAATGCATGCAGGTCTTGAAACTGCATCCTTTGCCAAAACTGCACCAAAGCTTCAATTAGTCTCCTTAGGCGCAACTATCTTAAATCCACACTCTCCAAAAGAGCGTGTTCATATCGCCGGTGTCGGGGACGTATATGAAATCGTACGCCACACTTTAGCGCAGCTTTAATTTAATTAGGAAGGATATAATCTATGCGCCAAAACACCACGTCTTTGCGTCCTTGTCTGCCTTTTCAGTGCTTTCATACCTGTGCAGCTCCAGGACAAAATCATAATAGCGCCGTACTTTTCGTTCGCGGTGCCAATCATCAAAGACTGCGTATTCATTTAATAACCTTCCCGCAACATGAAATTGTGCGGACTTTGATGAATTACACTGGCACTAGCTCAGGAATTCATCGCTTTGTTACACAAATAAATATCGATAGCGGGGCAAATCTTCAGCGCTATGCTTTTAAGATCGCTCTTTTAAATGAAGAAAAGCAGATTATTGACGTGGTGTGGTATAGCTCTTTGGGAATGTCCAGAGAACGTCCGCTTTTACAACATTGCTTTGCTTACGAACTTTTTAACACTCACCCAACATGGGCTTTGGATTTAATTTTATATGAGATCTTCCCTGATAAATTTGCCTCATCTCGTGGAAGTTTCTCGGTTGATGGCACCAAAGTAGATGCCGATGGTCCAATTAAACCTAAAACTTTTGAGTATGTGGATTTAGATGAAATTCACTGTGGTGGTGACTTAGATGGCGTAGGCGATATGCTCCCTTATATAAGACGTTTAGGATGTGACGGCTTATATTTAACCCCTATTTTTAAAGCTCATTCTGTGCACAAATACGATACTGAAGACTACGATATGGTAGATCCTCACTTCGGTGGCAATGGTGCTTTAAAACGTCTTCGAACACTGTCTTTAGGCTATGATGTAAAAATTATTTTACATGGCACTTTCAATCACACCGGTGACACCCATCCTTGGTTTGATAGACAAGAGCGTACCGGCAAAGGAGCTTTACACCATAAAGACTCCCCTTTCCGTGAGTTTTATACTTTTACATCAGAAGGCGAACCTTATTGCTCTGATGAAAAAGCTAACTACCCTAAGCTTGACTACTCAAATTACGCCACCTGCCATGCAATGTTTGAAGGCGAGAATAGTGTCATTCGTAAATGGACACGCCCTCCTTATGGCATTGATGGTTGGGTTATCGATGATGCTTCACAAGTTGGTGATAACGGTAATGCCAGAAATAACTTAAAACGTCTGCAGCAAATGTGCGAAGCTGCCCGTCATACTCATATTGACGCGCTTATGTTAGGTTATTTCTCATCAGACGCCCGCTATGCTATTTGTAATCCTGGCAATGTTGATGGCAGTATCAACTATACAGGCTTTATAGGTCCAATTCGTGCCTTTTTCGGTGGTATAAATCTTTTAGGAGAGCCAACCCCATACACAGGCGAGGACTTAAGACGTACTTGCGAAGAATACGCCGTAGGCGTATCTCAGCAAGTAAAGCTTTGCATGGTAAATCAGCTTGATAATGATTCCCTGCCAAGATTTAGAACCATCATTGGCGGCGATAAATATTTATATCTTGCAGCCTTAGCTGTTCTTTATACTTGGAGAGGTATTCCTTGTATTTATCAAGGTGATGAATTAGGCGATGTCATTGACAACTATGAAATTGGCCCTAGATCTTTAATTCCATTTAAGGCTTTACAAAATCATAGAGCAAGTCCAAATAGTGCCGATATTCAGACATGTATTACCGAACTTGCAGCAATGCGTCGCGAAAACAGTGCGATAACTCGCGGTACTATGGTATTTATCAATGCCGGTGGCGCGCACTTTGCTTACATTAGAATTTATGACAATCGTTTCTCCATTGTCTTTGTAAATGCTGCCAGAACACAAATAAAAGTAGAGCAAGGTTCTATGCTCTTCCCGCTTTTAGCTGCTATGTATTTACCTGAGGATTGTCATGAGGATGATGCTGAGGATTCAGGTGAGAGTTTACTGATTCCTCTTTCAGGCCGTAATGTAAGACGCATTGATCATGGTGAAGGTTTGGAGGTTTTATATGAAATGTTATCTCGTGAAAACCTCTCTGTTCGTTGCTACGGTGCTACCCGTACTAACGAAGAATTTGAGAAAAAATTCTTAAAAGAATTAACCTCAAACAAACACATCACAATTCCAGCTCGTACCACTGTGATTGTTAATAACTCATCTTTATTAAACAATCATAAAATATAAGCGTGGATAATAATGAAATTGCCAGGAGAATTAAAAAGCTCCTGGCTTTATCTCAAAGTCACAACCATCATGAAGCTGCACAAGCTTTAAAAATGGCGCATAAGTTTATAGAAAAATATAAGCTTAGTCATCAAGATTTACTCTCTTGCAATATAAAAACCTTAAGCATAAAAAGCGTGCGTGGTCTCAAATTTCCTCTATGCACGAAAGCCTTAGCTTATATCATAAGCACTCTTTCTAATACTGTTGCTATTTTAGAGCATGAGAATACCGTTTTTATTGGCTATAGCGAAGATTTGGAGAATATTGAATATCTACAAACCTTTTTAACAAGATCGCTTTTAAATTTAAGAAAAGAGTATTTAGAGAGTCTTAAGCAAAATAACTTTGAGGACTTAAAAAAAGATCCTGTTTTAGAGAGATTACACTATTTAAATTTGATAACTTTTTCTAAAACACAAAAACAAGTGCTTTTAAAAAAAGAGCGCTCTCGTTTAAGTTATCTTAAAAAAAGAAATTTAGAAATTTGTATATTTGGTTTTTTACAAGGTATAGCATCTGCCTTAAATGATATTGAGCACACAAAAGATCCCAAAATTTTAGAATATGTAGATAAGCTATACCCTAATATAAGAAGATCCCGCCAAAGGACAATTTCTTTAGATGCCTCTGAAAACCAAGCTTATTTAAAAGGTGTTAATAAAGGACATAACGCTTCTATTAAAAAAGCTTTATATAAAGGGCATGAAAAAGCCGGCTTAACTTTTGCCGGCTTTAAATCTAATTAAAAGAATGATTATTTAGTTTCTGCGTTTTTATGTGTTTTACTAAACTGAGAGTTATATAAAACAGCATAAGCGCCATTTTGTGCTAAGAGCACTTGATGAGTACCTTCTTCTACAATATGACCATCATTGATAACTAAAATCTTATCTGCGTCCATAATGGTGGATAAACGATGGGCAATAACAATTGTAGTACGACCTTCCATAAGTTTATCTAAAGCTTTTTGTACAACCTTCTCAGACTTATTATCCAAAGCCGAGGTGGCCTCATCTAATATAACTAAAGGAGCATTCTTTAAAATGGCACGAGCAATAGCCAATCTCTGCTTTTGACCGCCAGATAAAGACAATCCACGCTCACCAATTAAAGTATCCAAGCCATCTGGTAAGCTATAAACAAAATCATCTAAATAAGCACTCTTAATGGCATTTTCAACATCTTCTTTAGAAGCATCCATACGACCATACATTAAGTTTTCGCGGATGGAGCCTTCAAATAAAAAGTTGTCCTGAAAGACCATTGCAACTTGAGATCTTAAAGATTCTAAATTAAGGGAAGAGACATTCTTACCATCAATTAAAATCTTACCTGAATCAATCTCATAAAGACGCGGAATTAAGGAACAAACAGTAGTTTTACCACCACCTGAGTTACCAACTAAAGCAACCTTGGAGCCAACTTTTACCTTAAAGCTAATTCCTTTTAAAATCTCACGCTCTTGGTTATATGAAAAATGAACATCATCAAAGACAATATCTTTTTTAATGTTTAAAAGCTGCTCTTTGTCTTTTTCATCTTCATTTTCATAAGTTGGAACTTGTAATAACTGATAGATACGATCTAAAGCCAAGAGAGCTTGCTGAACATTTATGTAGTTGTTACCAATACTCTTAATTGGGGTATACAACATAATTAAAGCAGCTAAGAAAGCCACAAAGCCGCCTGAGGTAATATCACCTATTAAAATTAAATGTAAACCAAAATATAAAACGCCCGCAACACCAAAGGCTGTGATTAAATGCATAACTGGTGCTAACCAGTTAGTATCACGCACAATCTTCATGTTAAGACGGAATAAATATTCCATAGTGTTAAAGAAGTGCTTAAACATCTGGCCCTTTAAATTAAATGACTTAATTTCACGATTACCTTGAGATGTCTCGTTATAAATAGTCATAACCTTAGCATTTGCGCCAACAGTACGATTTACAATCTGTTTTACTCTCTTTCTTACAATCTGCATTGGTAAGAATAGTAAAACCAATACACCTAAAGCTACAAAAGATAACTGCCAGGAGTTGTAAATTAAAACTACAACTAATGAAGCTGATGAGAAAAACTTAGTTAAAAATAAACGGATGTTAGTAATAAGACCTGAGGTTGCCAAATCAGGATCGCTTGCAAAACGATAAATTACACTACCTGAATTATTGGCATCATAAAAAGAGGTGTTCATATTGGTAAGCTTTTTATAAAGCTTAACCTTCACATCCATCGCAATACGACTACCTACATAAGAATTTACATAGGCTGAGCAATATAAAAAAATACCTTGTGCTAAAGAAAAGCCAATAATGAACAACGGTACATAATAAGCAAAAGTCTTATCTTGAGATACCATCACCTTATCCATAAAAGGCTTTAAAAAAGACGCAACTACGGCATCAAGAGCACCTACAGGAATGGTTAAAAGTAAGCCTACAATGGCCCAAAATGTATAAGGCTTTAAAAAAGGCCAAAACTGACGATATCCTCGCCAAAAACTAGTGTTTGGATTGGCCTGGACATTACTTAAAATCAGTGGTTGTTTGTTTTTAGATTTATTATTCATCTGCTCTTTAAAAAATTAAAATCCCCGTATGTGAGCATACAGGGATTTGTTTCACAATACGTCCCTTAATGTTAATGTAGAGGGGCGATTGTCGCAAGATAATTGCTTAATTAAAATTATTTAACAAACTTCATTGCAGAACGAGCAATCATTAACTCTTCGTTAGTCTGAATCATAAATACAGATACCTTAGAGCTGTCCTTGGAAATCTTGCCTGAACCATTGCCCTTAAAGCCCATGTACTTAGAATTGAGCTCGTCATCAATCTCAACACCAAAAGCTTCCTTTAAGAGATCGCAGGTGAGTTTACGAATAATGTCGCTGTTCTCACCAATACCACCGGCAAAAGAAATGGCATCAACATGGCCTAATGGTACATAGTAAGAAGCAATGAAACGAGCTAAACGATAAGCGTACATCTCAAAAGCTAATACACACTTAGGTTCGCCGTTAATATAACCCTCTTCAATAGGACGCATATCAGAAGAAATACCGGATAAAGCTAACATACCGGACTTCTTGTTAAATACTTCCTTAACCTCTTCTGGAGTCATATTTAAACGATCGCAAAGGAAGAATACAACAGATGCATCAATGCTACCGCAACGGGTACCCATGATAAGACCATCAAGAGGAGTTAAGCCCATGGAGGTATCCATGCACTTGCCACCCTTAACAGCAGAAACAGAAGCACCATTACCTAAGTGGCAGGTAATAACATTGGTATCTTCAACGCTCTTGTTTAAGAACTTAGCAGTCTCTTGAGCAATGTACATGTGAGAAGTACCGTGAGCACCATACTTACGTAAGTGAAGATCGGTGTAATACTCCTCAGGAATTGCATAACGATATGCCTTAGGAGGCATAGTCTGATGGAAAGCGGTGTCGAAAACTGCTACATGAGGAATATTCGGGAAGTTCTTACGTGCAGCTTCAATACCCTGAATGTGAGCTGGATTGTGTAAAGGAGCAAAAGGAATAACCTTAGCAATATTAGCTACAACCTCATCGTCAACTAAGGTAGGCTCGCTATAAATGTCGCCGCCTTGAACGATACGGTGGCCGCAAGAAACGATAGAATCGTGTAACTCTTCATCCTGAGACATTACGTTCTTAACTAAGAACTCAAGAGCACGCTCATGACCTGCACCTGCGCCTAAGGATGCCTTCTCTTTTTCCTGACCTTCAAATCGCCATGAAATACGAGCCTCATCTAAGCCTAAAGCCTCAGCAATACCACTTAAGTAAGTGTGACCATCTTTAGGATCTAAAATAGCAAATTTTACAGAAGAGCTACCGCAATTGATAACGAGAGCGGTTGTACCGTATTTATTCATTATGATGTCCCGAACTTTATTAGTGAAAACGATTATCTGGCCCTATTATTCACAGAGTCACCTTAACTGCGTGCTATATTATCATTTTGTGAGCAATCTTGTTACCTTATAAACGTTTTTATCGTCGATTTTTGAATATGATCAAGATAAAATCATTGATAATGTGATAAATAGCGCTTTTTTTTATAACAAAAATTTTAGAAGAAAATTATTATGATTGATGTTGCTGATTTAAGAAGAAGTTATTCATTAGGCGGTCTTGATGAAAAAGATCTGCCAAAACACCCTATGGATCTTTTTGAAAAATGGCTGCAGCAGGCAATCGATTCAGGTCTTTATGATCCTAATGGTGTAGTTGTAAGTACTGTTGATAACCAAGGACAACCATTCTCAAGAATGGTTTTACTTAAAGACTATGATAAAGAAAATTTAGTCTTTTACACAAATTTAGGATCAAGAAAAGCTCAACAGCTTAAAGACAATCCTAAAATCTGCATGCTTTTCCCTTGGTTTTATCTTGAGCGCCAGGTAATGTTTTTAGGTACAGCCTCAAGACAATCAATCGCCTCAGATCTCAAATATTTCCACTCCCGGCCTCGTGGCAGTCAACTCGGAGCTTGGGCATCACACCAATCACACCTAATCTCAGCGCGTGGAATTTTGGAAAGTAAGTTCCTTGAGGTTAAAGAGAAATTTAAAAAAGGTGAGGTACCACTTCCTTCTTTCTGGGGCGGGTATAAAGTTAAATTTGATACGGTAGAGTTTTGGCAAGGACGCGAAAACCGTCTGCATGACAGATTTATCTATAAATTAGGCGAAGACGGTAGTTGGGATACTCCAAAGAGACTTGCTCCTTAATTCTGCAATAAAAAAACTCGTTATTTTGGTATGATTTTTACTCTAAAATAACGAGTTTTATTTTTATCTTAAATATTAGAAAACAACAGTCTTATTACCATGAATAAAAACCTTGTCATCCAATACCTTGCTAATAGCTCTCATTAAAACCATCTGCTCAACATCATGACCGGCCTTAGCTAAGGACTTAGGATCATAACGGTGATTTACCTTAATTACGTCCTGCTCAATAATTGGACCTTCATCAAGATTATTAGTTACAAAATGAGCTGTTGCACCAATAATCTTTACACCTCTATCAAAAGCCTGCTGATAAGGCTTAGCACCGATAAATGCCGGTAAGAAAGAATGATGAATATTGATAAGCTTACCCAATGGATAGTGATTTACAAACTCAGGTGACAAAATACGCATATATTTGGCTAGGATTACATAATCACAATCAAGTCTATCAATAACCTCCATCATGCGCTTTTCTTGCTCTTCACGAGTAATTCCTTCATGAGACACTAAAGTAAAAGGCACATTAAACTTACGAGCAAGTTCACTTAAATCAGGATAGTTACCGGCAACGCCTACAATGTCAGCATTTAAAGCTCCTGAGAAAGTCTTCATTAAAATCTCACCTAAACAATGAGATTCTTTGGTAACTAAAATGCATAAACGACGACGGTGATTATCAGCTAAACGAACTTTTGCGCCTTCTGGTAATACACTTTTTACGTCAGCTAAAAAACGATCGGCATAGAAGAAATCACCTTCTAAGACAGAACGCATGAAAAACTTATGATCTTCATCAGATGCAAACTGATCTTGACGAATAACATTTAAATGATGATTAAAACAGCAATTTGTAATCTTAGCGATAAGACCCATATCATCGCTGCACTCAGTAAGCAGAATTCTCTTTTCCATTTGATACTTTACTATTTATAAATAATTAAACTTAAATTAAAAAGATTGTAGTTTACAAAAGCTTTAAGCGCAATCTGTATCATTAAAGTGCAAAATTAACCAATTCTTCAAGATTTAAAAATTTTTTTTATTATATTTAAAATAAATATCAACCATTGAAAATAAACTCTTGTTAATAAGGGAACCGCTGAATGTCAATTGAAGAAACATTGCCGCAAGTAGATAAATTTGCAACTTTGATAATCCCCGGTAAAGATCCTATTAAATTACCAATTTTACGTGGTACGATGGGACCTGAGGTAATCGACATCCGTGAACTTGGTAAACAAGGATATTTTACCTACGACCCAGGCTTTGTCTCCACCGCCTCTTGTATGTCCCGTATTACTTTTATTGATGGTAAAAAAGGCGTCCTGCTTTATCGCGGCTACCCAATCGATCAGCTGGCAACTAAAGCTGATTATTTACAAGTTTGCTATCTTTTATTTAAAGGCGAACTTCCAGACAAGGAACAATACCAAGATTTTACCTACAAAATAAAACACCATACCTTAGTTCACACCCAAATGGAATCCTTATTCCAAGCATTCCGTCGTGACTCTCATCCAATGGCTGTTTTATGCGGTGTAGCCGGAGCTCTTTCTGCTTTCTATCACGATAGATTAGATATTTATGATCCTGAGCATCGTGAGATGACTATGACTCGCTTAGTTGCAAAAATGCCAACCTTAGCTGCCATGTCATACAAATACTCTATAGGACAGCCTTTCGTTTATCCAAAAAACGAATTAAGCTATGCCGGAAACTTCCTGCATATGATGTTCGCAACTCCATGCGAGCCTTACAAGGTAAATAAAGTAGTTGAAAAAGCTTTAGATACTATCTTTACATTACATGCAGATCACGAACAAAATGCCTCAACCTCTTCTGTTCGTCTTGCCGGCTCCTCAGGAGCTAACCCTTATGCTTGTATTGCCGCTGGTATTGCCTCCTTATGGGGACCTGCTCATGGTGGTGCCAATGAGGCCTGTCTTAAGATGTTACAAGAAATTGGCACTGTAGACAGAATTCCTCAATTTGTGGCACGTGCTAAAGATAAAAACGATCCTTTCCGTCTTTACGGTTTTGGTCATCGTGTTTATAAGACTTTTGACCCTCGTGCAGTTGTAATGCGTGATACTTGCCATGCTGTATTGGATGCGTTACACATCACCGATAATCCTGCATTAGAGGTAGCAACTGAACTTGAGAAGATTGCCCTGTCAGATGATTACTTCATTTCAAGAAATCTTTACCCTAACGTTGATTTCTACTCAGGTATTATCTTAAATGCAATCGGCATTCCAACCTCGATGTTTACCGTAATCTTTGCGATTGCCAGAACCATAGGCTGGATTACTCACTGGAACGAGATGCAGACCATTAAGGATTCTCGCCTAGGTAGACCTCGTCAGATATATACTGGTAAAGAGATTAGAAATGTAAAACCATTAAGCAGACGCTAAAAATTAAGGGAGGTAAAACTAGTATGGACCCTGAAATTGATCACTTAAGTTTCTAAGTCATACTAGCAGAATTT
>Freddie_p2__coassemble_1904_pt1 | contig 17175 bp, 19 predicted proteins | sample Freddie_p2__metabat2_high_PE_038 | metagenome-assembled genome bin Freddie_p2 | reverse complement strand
AAAAATGGAGCTTAACAAAAATAAGCGCCAAAAAACGCAAATTTTGGAGCTTAACAAAAATAAGCTCCAAAGCTAAGATTTTAACTCTTATTATCAGCGTGCTGAGCACAAGATGACTTTGAGCTTTTTATGGCTTATCTATGCGATTTATGCAATTTAAAGGAGCACAAACAGCACAAGTCATAACCAGTATACTAGGACAAAATAAATATGACAGAATCCAATTTAACTACTACTTATAAATATGACCAATATGGTTATTATGAATCCTCTGTAACTACTCAAATTATAGATGGAAAAGTTTTAAAACCACCTCGTTGTATCGAAGCTAAACCTGAATTTTTAGAAGGCTTTTTCTATAAGATCAATAATGAACTTAATGGTTGGGAACCAGAAAAGAAACCTACTAGTGCAGAAGAATGTCTAAACTTACATATTAAGCATGAAGATAATAGCGACCGTGGTTGCGAGCTTAAAAAGCTTATGCAAGATTTTTGTGATGCAGATTCCGAGCATTATAGAGTAAAGCGTGGAGAAGATTTATCTTGGTCAGTAGAAGCTATTCCACCTAAGACTTTTGAAGAAGTAAAAGCTGATAAAGTACGAGAATTACAAACTAAGTCAGCAAGCTTTGAAACTAACTTAAACAAAGATATGTACTTTAAGTCATCACTTGGTTTTAAATGTAATGGAGATCGTAGAACCAAAGATAATCTCCAGGACTTAATTATGTATTTTGATGCTCAAACTAAAGCTACTGTAGCTTATAGAGACTATGACAATCAGATGCAACAGCTTAATAAAGAACAGTTACAGACTTTACTTAGAGAACATATTGAAAATGGACAAGATCTCTACAATCAGAAATGGGAGCTAGAGAATAGACTTAATCAAGCTCATACTATTGAAGACTTAAATGCTATTAACATTGTCTTTACTATGAAAGACTTTACAGTAGCTTAAAACTAAAAGAGGAAGCCTAAGCTTCCTCTTTAATTATTTATTATTCCTTATGGAAGTCGTCAATATCTAAATAATTATTGTACACTTGATAAGGAGTGTAAGGACATTCAGTAAAGTTTACTGGTTCGCTCACATCTTTAGTATACTCATTAAATAGAGTTTGAGCTTCTAAGAAAGCTTTGTTAAAGATTTCATGATTCTCTATATACTCTATAAGCTCTGCATGTTTCTCTAATGTATCAATTAAGTGACTATTAACGTAAGCCTCTTGATCGAATAATTTAAAAGGTTTGTTTATAGTTATTTTTAAATCTTGGTACAGTAGAGACATAAATGCTACAACTAAGTCATAATGTAGAGCAATCATGGTTCCAACTGGATCGTACTCATCTTCAATAATAGTTTCATTATTCTTAATATTATTAAATAAAGGTGAGTAGTACTCATCAAAGTTTTCTTGTTTACACTCTTGGTTCATAAGTTAAGCTCCGGTTATAGTTTGTACAGAGTACAGAAATGGTCTTAAGCTTATTCTGAGTATAGTTAAAAAAATGTAATTATGAAAGTAAGCAGAATTTAACTCTATGTTATTCTGTTGAATTAATTCTTAATAGGAGTATGTAATGATTGATAAATTAAAAGCATGGACAATGTGGGGAAACATCCATCAGACTGCTATTGCATTCGATCAATTATGTGGTTGTTTACTTGGTTTAATTGTGACTTTATTTAACTGGAGTCATAAAGTCTGGGCAGATGAGACTATGTCTGCATATTTATGGAGACAACATGAGTATTGGTACACTAACATTCTTAGAATTTTAGTGGATTGTGTATTCTTAATTTTTACTTGGAAATGGAATCATTGTAAGCGAAGTTTTGAGAATGAGCAAAATAATACACAATTACCTGAAGAAGAACACTAAATAAAATAAAGGTTGAATCAAAAATGATTCAACCTTTATAGTTTATACCTAGTAGGAAATTATTCTTCAGAATTGATTAAATAGTATTGTTTATCATCAATACCATCTTTTTCCATAACAATTCTTAAAGCTCTTGGAATCATACCCTGACCAGACCAATAACCTTTAGAGCCGTCTTCGTTAGTCCAAGCATATTTTGGATCAAACTTTGCTTTACCTTTTCTTGGTTTAATTAAACTAGTATCAATACCTAAATTAGACACATCACCTAGAGTTAAACCTTTTTCTTTAGCTAAATCTAAGATCTCTTTTAAAGCTTGCTCTTTTTGAGCAATAGCTTCTTTCTCAGCTTGTTCAGCTTTTTCTCTTTCAAGTTGAATATTAGTAAGCTTATCAATTAAAGTGCTTACTTGATCTAAGCTTAACTCTTTGCATATGGTTCTAAGTCTGTGATAGTTTAACAGGTCTTGGATAGTGAATTGTACAGAATCAGTCATAGTAAACTCCTTTTTGATTGTATTATAGTATATTATTAACTATACTCATAATGCACTAGGAAAGAGTTATAAAGTTTTTTATAGTAATTACCAAGCATCCTATAAAGATCCGATATGGACTAACTTATCACAAAATTCATTTAAAAATCAATAAATTAATTAAATATTAATTATTTGTAAATATAAATATAAAAATAAGGCTTAAAGCACACAAAACAAGAGCTATTAAAAGCGGGACCTTATTGACGTGACCTTGTTTTAATCTATGGTTTTGTCCTTCCATACCTTAGCCTCTTGCAATAATATCGACGCTTTTTTTATCACTGTCAGAGCCTAAAATTAAACGGCCATGCTCAATGATCCCATCTACAATGTAGGTATCGTCGTGAACGCGGTAATTTACAGTGCTAAGTTTTTCTTCTTGAAATAAAAATCCTTCTGAATTAACTAAAACTAAAGCCGGTAATTTTTTTTCTAAAGTCTTTTTATCCATCTTAATGTAGGTTCTTTGATCGTCGTGCCAAGCTTTTAGCGGCATCAAATCAAAATCACCTGAAAAATCATAAACGCCGTAGTTATTTTGATTTTTAGAGTGATCGTCATGATTTACCGCCACAGAAAAACCACCTTTGGCAGTATTTGGTTCATTGGGCACATCAGTGTTACCACCAAAGCCTTGAATACTTTGACGTTTTAATTTGGAAATTCTGTTACTTGGATATACAAAAGACACCGCGGTCATAAAGTCTTTTTTACTTGAAATAAGTCTTATGTGATAGGTGCGTCTGTCGGTGGTTACAACCATAGATGTCTGTAAGTTGATATCTAGTGGTTTAACAATAAGATGCTCTCGTCTTGTATCATTATTGCCAGATACAGCCGTTTCAATATTCCACCTAGTGCTATCACCTAAACTTACTTCACGGATCCGCTCAAGCTTTTCAAAGGCAATGTCAGTTATTTCTAAAATTGAGCATCTAACTTTTGGAATGGTGTTATCAAATACAAAAACGGTTTCATTATGATTTTGTATATTTTGATTTTGACAACTTGATTCCATAGCACTGTAATTAAAATATTGTTCTGTTTTAGCTTGCTTTTGGTGATTTTCATAGATGGTATTTGCATCATCCATTAATGCAGCTTGCATTGAGTCTGCGAAACATTGAAAAGAGCAAATAGATAAAGACAAAAATAATAAATTAAATTTCATAGAACCTTCTTTATGGACGATTTTCAAAACGCTCGCTAATACGAATTTCAGAGACAAAAATTCCGAGAGGATTTACTTTCAAAGAGGATAAGGACCTATGGGAGATATGAATCAGCTCATAGGTAATAAGGCCACGCATTTTTTTCTTAATTTCACCTTTTTTAAGGTAGAGTGTTTCTATCCAATCAATTTGAAAGGTGTTTTTAGAAATACGAATAAGATTTTGAAATTGCACAGAAGTTTTTATATCTTGGATTTTTTTAAAGTCGTTTTTATAAAAATCATCAATAAAAGCTAAAGCTTGGCTTTTGTTTTTGGTATGGGCATAGATAAACTCAATATTTTTTCTTTTAAGATCGTTATCTAAGGTATTGGTTCTTATCTTTTCGACAAAGTCACATGAGGTTGCCGCAATAATCTCCTCTGGTATGCCTTTTGCCGCATTTAAAGCACCTGAGGTTAAAATGGCACCTTGTCTATCAACCGTAACAATATAGGGAATAACTTGTTGCTTATATATCTGTAAGTAAATTAAAGCTGCAAGAGAGATTAAACCAAATGCACTGGCAATTAGTGCTGTAAATAAAGGCATAATTTCTTTTTTTAAGCTTTCTTTAGCAATGTCTATATTTTCAAGACCTTTAGCATTTGTACTCATAAAAACTTCTTGTTAATTTTTTAAAGGGGAGAGAACTTCTAATTCTTCAGGAATAATTAAAGGGATGGCCTGCATAAAAACATCAGACTTTTGCATAAAAATTTCTTGTTTTTTTATACCTTTACTGATTTTTTCTATTTGCTTTTTGCTTAATCCAAAATTTTCATAATCCTGAAAAATTCCTTCTTGCATGGCATCAGGATTTGGCAAATAAAAACGTGTTTTTATGCAATCTAAAATATTTGAAAATAAAGGTGAGTCTTTAAGATCGCTTAATGATTGCGTTGCTAAAATCACCACTACATTTAGTTTTCTTAAAGTTTTTATCCACTTTAATATCTCTTCGGCGCAGATTTGATGCTTTAGCATCAACCATGCTTCATCAATGATGATGGCCCCTGGATGTGAACCATCAAACTTTCTTGAAATTAATGCAAAAATTTGTTTTAAAACAGGTACTTGTTGCCTTTTTGCATAATCAAATAAGTTTGAACACTCAAATAAAGTAAAGGGGGTATTTAACGGAGGATTTATAGTACCGTCTAAAAGTCCACCTAAGACATTATTCTTGGTATATTGCAAAATGACGTCTTTTATTTTGTGAGAAGAAATTAAAAGAGCTAGATCTGCAAGTGATCTAGGCATTTCTTTATTTTTAGATAAGATCTTTAAAGCCTCTAAAATCTCGTGACGCTCATTGTTATCTGCAGTGGTGTCATTTAAATAAAGCAAAGTCTCAATGAAGTTATAAGCAAGATTTATATCTTCACTAGATTCTAAAAACTCTAATGGACTTAAATGCAGAGAAGTATTTAAATTAAGATTTTCTCCATCAAGAGCTACACATAATTTTTTAAAGGACTCTCCCTTATCAAAACAAAAAATTTGCATGTTTTGATAGCGCATTAAATTCAAGATTAGATGACCTAAAAAAACAGATTTGCCACTGCCAGGAGGTCCTATAACAATGCCGTTTCCTAAATCTTTATCATGAATATTCAATAAGATATTGTTCTGAAAACCATCTTTGGCTTGAAGAAGAGAGGTGCTTTCTTTATATAAAGGATTTTGTGTATGAACCTCTCCTTTAAAAGGGGCACTTAAAGGTAGGAGATCACATAAAACAGAATTTGAAATAAGACTGCGTCTTACATCATAAAAGGTATGACCTGGAAGAGATCCTAAATAAGCCTCAGTTGCATTTATAGTTTCAACACGAGCTAAAAAGCCTAATTTTTCAATAGCTTTGACACAGTCATCGCAGATGTTTTTTAAAGCACTAAAGTCTTTATTTAAGATAATGATCGAGGCTGTATAAAAACCAAAGATCTCCTCGCCCTTATCTAAAAGTTTTTTAGCATAGGTTAAATCTTCTAATTGTTCCTGAGCATCAGCATTTATAGTAGCTGAGGTGTTATTAAATATTTGCGCCAAAATGCCGCGTCTTTTTTGTAGCCATAATCTGCGGTATTTTTCTAAATTAAAGGCCGATTGCAACTTATCTTGGCAGATAAAACGTGTATGAAAACGGTATTCGTGTTTTAAAAATGCTAAAGAATTTAAAATTAGAAAATAAGCTTCAGAAGGAAGACCATCAATAGCGACAACTCCAATAAATTTTTCGCCAATTTGGGGACATAGTCCTGGCTTAAACTCTTTTGATGATAAGAGCGCATCAAGATATACATGAGCTTTAGGAAAGGCTATAGGGAGATTATTTTGGTAAATACAATCTCCTATAAAAGATAATGCTTTATGAGATCTTAAAATAGTGTCATTATCCACTCCTAAAAGCTCAATTTTGCAAATTGCTTTTAAGCTTTCATAAACAATATCTGTTTGCTCTTTGAAAGCTTTAAAAACTTGCTTAGTTTCAAAGATGGGATCTTTAGTTTTTTGACCTTTATTTTGAAAGAAAGATTGCAGTGCCCTATGACTTGAGGTGTCGCCTTTTTTACATAAGCAAATAAAAAATGAGGTTTTATATCCTGGGTGTTTTAAAAGATATAAAGCTCTTTTTTTATCGATATTTTTGGCAAAAGCGTTTGAGCCTTTAAATTGAACATTGTAGGCATAGTCTTTATGGCGTATAGCTTCAACAAAAATGCTAAAGCCGCCATCAAGCTTTAAAAGCGCATTGGCGCTTAAAAGCTTGAAGTATTGGGCTTGTTCATCGCTTATATATTCATCAATATTAGGAGTAATTTCGTATATACGACATAAACTTCCATTTTTTAAGACAATAATGTCATCATCTGTCATAAAAGCATATTCAAGCAAGTCGCAAAATGCTTTTGTGCTTTGTTTTTTATATCTTAAATTAGGCATTTTTGCATTTAAGGCAAAAACTGTAAGAAGACATAAAAAGGCAAGAGATAGACAGATGCTAATTATAAATGTAGCGATCATTACATACCCCTATAATTAGACTTAAAACTATGAGCTTGCGGTTCATAAATGCGGTCATACTTTTGATAGCGAAGATAAATTTTGCGTAATAGCAGATCTTTTTGTGCCATCTTTCTTAGTAAATAAAAACCACATAAAAAGATAACAATGGCAGTTATGATGCTTTTGACACTCAGTTGCGTAATGCCAATGGTGATAGAGATGACAGACAAGATCATGCACAGCTCTCTATCAACACCTAAAAATGTTTGATGCCTTAAAAGAGAATGATGAATTTTTGTGGTATGCATTAGCAGTATCCTTTGAAGCTTAAAGAATTTAAAGGAAACAGCAGATTTACATCTTCATAGTCTTTATTTACGTTAAAAGTTTTAGTCTCATTTTGTAAATTGATGCTTATAGTTGCGCCATTGAAGAAATTGCTCATAAGCGAATTGGCTCCCACAAGCATGGTCATAACTAAGATGATGTAGATAAACGAGCGCATAAAACGACCAATCTCACCGCCTGTAAAAATTAATGTTGCGCCACAGGAGAAGATACCAATTAAAGATACAGAAAAAGCAGCAGGACCTGAAAGTGATTCCTGAAGAGTCCTAAGCCAACTTTCGTAAGGTAAAACAGAGGTCGTGGTTTGAGAGGCTAAAGCTTCTTTTGATAAGTAGTAAAGAGCTAGAATTGCAAAAAGTTTTTTCATGATAAATCTCCTTTTATTTCATAGAGGTAATGGTTATTTTCATAACCTTTTATAAAGGCTATGTTTTTGATGTGGCGCTTTGGGTAATTGCTTAAAAGCACCACCACGTCTAAAGCTTCGGCGATAAGCTGTTCGCAAGATTTAGGAGCGTTTTGATGGCGTGTAATTAAAAGAGCTAAACGTTTTAAAGTTTGCTCAATGCTTCCTGCATGAATAGAGGCTAAAGCTCCTTTATGACCTGTACATAAAGCGTCTAAAAGATCTAAAGCCTCAGGACCTCTAACCTCACCTATAACTATCCTGTCAGGTCTTAATCTCAAGGTTTGTTTGACTAAATCACAAAGGGATGTGTTTTCATTAGTTACAAGACTTACAGAGTTTTCAAGGTTAAGAGCTAATTCTCTGGTATCTTCAAGAGTAATAACTCTTTCGTTTTTATTGATATTTTTAATATGGTTTAAAAGGGCGTTAATTAAAGTGGTTTTACCACAGCCAGTCTGACCGCTTATAAGAATGGTTTTATGCTCTAAAACAGCTTTTTTTAAAATCTCAAGGTAATAAGAGCTCATAAAGCCTTTATTTTTAAGCTCATCTAAAGATAAATTTAAAGAGTTATGTTTTCTTATTGAAAAAATTGGTGCTTTAACTAAAGGCGGTAAAAGTGCTTCAAAGCGTGAACCATCATAAAAAAGTTCGCCACTTACAATAGGTCTGTCTCTTATGATTTCGATATTCATAAGGCTGGCTGAAGCTTTAATTAAAGTTAAGGCATTCTCCTCATTCATTTTTCCAATGCATTGCATGCCAGATAGGGCGAAATCTGCAAAGATTTTGCCGTCTGGATTTAGCATGATTTCATTTACATGAGGATCTTCAAGAGCCGCTATTAACAGCGGTCCTAAAGTGATTTTTAGTTTGGATCTATCGTGATGATTATTGAAATTTAAAGACATAAAACACCTCTTAAAAAAAAGCTTAAGAGGAATTTTTTTATGTCTTTTAAAAAGAGCGCACTTTGTGCGTAAATGTAGGATTTTTTCTGTAGTATAAATAAAAAAGCTCGGAAAATCCGAGCTTTAGATTAAAAATAAATTATTTATTTAGAAGCTTGCTCTTTTTCAAGACGATCAGCTCTCATGCATGCGGCAGCTGTGAATAATACGTCAGTGCAGCTATTTAAAGCAGTTTCAGTAGAGTCCTGAATTACGCCGATAATAAAGCCAATACCTACAATCTGCATAGCGATGTCATTGCTAATACCAAAGATAGAGCAGGCAAGAGGGATAAGCATTAAAGAGCCACCGGCAACACCTGAGCTTCCGGCTGCGCATAATACAGAGGCTAAGCACATTAAAAGAGCGGAAGCAAAGTCAACTTCTACACCTAAGGTAGAAACTGCAGCCATGGTCATAATAACGATGGTAATACCAGCGCCTTCCATATTGATGGTGCAGCCTAAAGGAATAGATAAGGCATAGGTCTCTTTAGGTAATTTAAGTTCTTCACATAAGGCTAAGTTAACAGGTAAGTTAGCAGCAGAAGATCTGGTGAAGAATGCAGTTAAACCAGAACGAGCTACGCACTTAAATACTAAAGGATATGGATTTTTGCGGATGTAGAAATAAACCAAGAGAGGATTGATGATAAAAGCAACAATCAACATGGTGCTTAATAAAACTACCACAACGTGTACATAGTTAAGTAAGTTAGCAAAGCCTCCTTCTTGAGTGCAGGAATTGTAAACAAGACCAAATACACCGATAGGGGCAAAGCGAATTACCATGCGAATTACACCGGAGATACTCTGGGAGAGATCGTCTAAAACACGTTTAGTCTCATAGTGTGCAACGCGGAACATTAAGCCTAAAGCAATGGACCACATTAAGATAGCAACATAGTTACCATTGATAATAGCGCTAAAAGGGTTTTCTACAGCCTGATTTAAAAAGTTAATGAAAACCTCTTTGATACCTTGAGGTGGGTTAATGCCATCGGCCTGAGCTGCAAGTTCAGAAAAGAAGCTTGGGAAAACGCGGCTTAAGGTTAAAGCTAAAAGAGCAGATGCGGCCATACCAGCTAAATATAAAACGATAATTGGTTTCATATTAGTTTTGGTACCTGTTTGGTGTTTAGCAATAGCAGCAGAAACTAAAACGAATACTAAGATTGGTGCTACTGCTTTTAAAGCCTGCACAAACAGATGACCCAATGTTGGGATAACGCTTTTGTCATCAGGATAAACTATGGCTGTAATAATACCTAAACAAAGGCCAATAACGATTTGTAAAATAAAGGGGATACGGTTTAAGGTTTGAGCAAAAGGTGCTTTTGGGTTTAAATTTTCTAACATTGTTAAAACTCTAATATGATTTTTTTAGTCAGATTGAAATTTTATTTAAAATTTCATTCGGGCATTTTCTTTAGCAATGTTAATTTTAGCCTAAAAAAACAAGAATTACCGGATTTTATGCAATGAAGATGAGTTTTAATTATGTTTTTTTAGTAAATCTTTTGCAAAAAAATCTGTTACACGGTAATAAAAAGTGAGATTTTGTAATAATTTTTTATCTAAAACGCGTGTCAATATTGTATAAAATTGTAATTTGAGAGAAAATTTAAGAGTACTGAACACATGTACGGTTCCTCGTGTGAGGGATCAAATCAAATATTAACAAGGTACCACTAATGATATATTCAAAAGAAGTAGAACAGATGTGTCCTGTTACCAAGGGTGCATATCATGGTCCTGCTCCCATCCCTGAGGAGGGCAAATGGGTCCAGGCTAAAGAGATTAAAGATATCAGCGGTTTAACTCACGGTGTGGGTTGGTGTGCTCCGCAGCAGGGCACCTGCAAGCTTACTTTGAACGTCAAGAACGGCATTATTGAAGAAGCTTTGGTGGAGACCATCGGTTGCACTGGTATGACTCACTCTGCCGCTATGGCATCTGAGATCCTCCCAGGCAAGACCTTACTTGAGGCTTTAAATACTGACTTAGTATGCGACGCCATCAACACTGCTATGCGCGAGCTGTTCTTACAGATCGTTTATGGCCGTACTCAGACCGCTTTCTCCGAGGGTGGCTTACCAATCGGTGCTTCCTTAGAGGATTTAGGTAAGAATCTGCGCAGCCAGGTTGGTACCATGTTCGGTACCAAGGCCAAAGGCACTCGTTACCTCGAAATGACCGAAGGCTACGTAACTCGTTTAGCTTTAAACACTGACAACGAGATCGTAGGCTATGAGTTCGTAAACTTAGGCAAGCTCATTGACCTGTTAAAGAAAGAGCCTGAACTTAAGGGTTCTGAGGCTATTGCTAAGGTTCGTGGCCACTATGGTCAGTTCGATGGCGCTGCCAAGTACATCGACCCAAGAAAAGAATAAGAGGAGCTGTACTGAAAATGGCATTATTTGAAAGTTATGAGCGTCGTATTGATAAAGTAACCAAAGCTTTAAACGACAACGGCATCAAATCTATTGAAGAAGCAATGGAAATCTGCAAGGCTCACGGTTTAAATCCGTATGAGACCGTTAAGACCATTCAGCCAATCGCCTTTGAGAACGCTGGTTGGGCTTATGTTTGCGGTGCTGCTATTGCTTTAAAGAAGCAGGTTAAGTCCGCAGCTGAGGCTGCTGAGGCTATCGGTATCGGTTTACAGTCTTTCTGCATTCCAGGTTCCGTAGCTGAGGACCGTAAGGTTGGTTTAGGTCACGGTAACTTAGGTGCTATGTTATTACGTGACGAGACCAAGTGCTTCGCTTTCTTAGCCGGTCACGAGTCTTTCGCTGCTGCTGAAGGCGCTATCGGTATTGTTCGTAACGCTAACAAGGCTCGTAAGACTCCTCTCCGCGTTATCTTAAACGGTTTAGGCAAGGACGCCGCTCAGATCATTTCTCGTATCAACGGCTTCACCTATGTTCAGACCAAGTTCGACTATGCAACCTCTAAGCTCAACATCGTTATGGAGAAGGCTTACTCCAACGGTGAGCGTGCTGCTGTTCGTTGCTACGGTGCTGATGATGTTCGCGAAGGCGTAGCAATCATGCACCACGAGGGTGTTGACGTTTCCATCACTGGTAACTCTACCAACCCAACTCGTTTCCAGCATCCAGTTGCCGGCACTTATAAGAAAGAGTGCGTTGAGATGGGCAAGAAGTACTTCTCCGTTGCTTCTGGTGGCGGTACCGGTCGTACTTTACACCCTGATAACATGGCTGCAGGTCCTGCTTCTTACGGTATGACCGACACCATGGGCCGTATGCACTCTGACGCTCAGTTCGCTGGTTCTTCTTCTGTTCCAGCTCACGTTGAGATGATGGGCTTCATGGGTATGGGTAACAACCCAATGGTAGGTGCTACCGTTGCTGTTGCCGTAGCTGTTGACGCTGCTTTAAACAAGAAATAATTTCTAGTTTGAAGTTCTAAGAAAGACCTCGGATGAAAATCCGGGGTTTTTTTATGTCTCTTTATATAATCCGTGGATAAACTTGCAAGAGTCTAAGTGAGATGAACATCTATTGAAGAACTATGGTATGGATGTGACGGCTAGGGTAGAGTCGGTGTTTTTGAAATGTACACGTCATAACTTTATAGATGAGGTACATAAAGTAGAAATATCAAAATCTTTTTATAGAAATAATAAGCAAGAATGAAGGTCAGAGCTGATGTTTTGCTCTAACCTTCTTTTATATGAGAGAGCCGTATAGATTTTAAGCTTGTTTGAAATTAATGGAGCTTTCAGTACTACCGATAAGCTCAGCTTCAAGATCGTGCTCAGAGCTTGCAGTGATACGAGCTCTTACCATATCACCAGGTTTAATCCCGCGGGTGTTGGCAATAGTAATTACACCATCAATATCAGGAGCTTCATACTTAGAACGACCAACAGCATTGCCTTCATCGTCAACATAATCGATTAAGACTTGGTATTCTTTACCTATTCTCTTGGTAAGTTTAGCCTTAGAGATTTCAGATTGAACTTGCATTAAAATGCCACAACGTTCTTCACGCAGTTCTTCGTCAACTGGATTTAAATAGTTATTGGCTGCAGCGCCATCAACATCTGAGTATGGGAAGCAACCAACTCTATCCAATTGAGCCTCTTTTAAGAAATCAATAAGCTCATTGAATTGAGATTCACTCTCGCCTGGGAAGCCGGTAATGAAAGTAGATCTAATAGCAATATCAGGGCAAATAGAACGCCACTTTTCAATATTCTTTAAGGTCTTTTCAATATTACCAGGACGTTTCATGGCACGTAAAATCTGAGGATTTACATGTTGCAGTGGTACATCAAGATAAGGTAAAACTAAACCTTCGGCCATCAAGTTTACTAAGTTATCAGCCTCAGGACTTGGGTAGACATAGTGAACACGCACCCAACGACGATATTGACCTATTTCTCTTAAAAGAGAAGACAGGGAGCTTTTTGGTTTTAAATCAAAACCATAATCACTTGAATCTTGAGCGATAACTAAAAGTTCTTTAACTCCGCGACGAACTAAATCAAAGCACTCAGCTTTAATTTGTTCTGGGTTTCTTGAACGCAGAGGGCCTCTTAACATTGGAATAATACAGAAAGCGCAGTGATGACGGCAGCCTTCTGCAATCTTTACATATGCATAGTGAGGAGGAGTAAGCAGTACTCCTGAGGATCTTACTTTCTGGCGGGCACTCTCTGGTGGATGACCTACGAGTTTGATAATTCCTCTAATAACAGCTGCACGCATACCAGGACCATATACAGCGGCAACTTGAGGATAACGATCCATAATTAAATGAGCTCTGGCGCCTAAGCAACCGGTAACGATTACTTTGCGGGCATAATCCAAAGCTTCACCTATAGCCTGCATTGACTCCTCAATGGCCGGGCCAATAAAGCCACAGGTATTAACCACAACGACATCACATTTAGAATAGTCATTTTGTATTTCATAACCCATAGCAATTAAAGCTGAGGTTAATCTTTCTGAGTCGACCAAATTTTTGGCGCAACCTAAAGAAACTAAACCAATATTAGGAATTTTGGTACTCATAAACTCTTTGTTTATCTAAAAAAGCCAGGGCTAGCCCTGGCTTTAGGATTCTTATTAGAAAAATAAATTATGCTTTGAAAGCCTGCTGTAAAGGTGGAACAACCTGCTTCTTACGGCTCATAACACCTGGTAACCAAGCATCATTGCCATTTGCACCTAAAGCAGCTAAAACCTTGGATGCATCATCAGAAGCTACTAAAACCTCAGAACCTTCCTTCATAATGTCAGTTAAAACTAAGATGGCGCTGTGACGACCTTCAGCTTTAACAGCAGCTAATTCTTTGTTTAAAGCATCTTTGAGATCGGCTGAAATCATGTCTAAAGAAATGATCTCGAGCTGACCGATACCAATCTTGTTGCCACCCATGTCAAAGTCTTTGAAGTCGCGGAAGATTAAGTCGCGAGGGGAAGCGTTCAGGTTGGATTTAGCTTTGAACATTTCCATACCTAAAGCGTTAATGTCTTCAACACCTGCAATCTTAGCTAAAGCTAAAGCGGCATCCTTATCCATTTGGGTGCAGGTTGGGCTCTTGAATAAAACGGTATCAGATAAGATAGCGCATAACATAGCACCAGCGAGATCAGCTGGAATTGCTACATTGTAGTAATCACATACCATCTTTAAAATGGTATTAGAGCAGCCAACTGGCTGAATCCAGCACTCAAGAGGAGTGTCAGAGGTAACGTCACCTAACTTATGGTGATCGAAGATACCCTGAAGACGGCACTTAGAGAAATCCTCTGGAGCCTGAGCTAAGTCAGAATAATCAACAAGCCATACATCGCGATCAGCAACTTCTTTTACGATCTTAGGGGCTGTCAGGTTAAAACGCTCTAAAACGAAAGCAGTTTCAGGAGCAGGCTCACCTTGGGCGCAAGCTTCAACATCAAAGCCACGGGCTAAAAGCAGGTGGGTAGCAGCTAAAGCAGCAATAATGGAATCAGTATCTGGATTTTTATGACCTAAAACTAAAGCACTCATTAAAATTCCTCAATGCTCATCTGTATATTTAAACTTTTGTTTATTTTAGCATAATCTTACAAGTAAGCTGAGTTTAAAGCAGAGGATTAAACGTGTTTTTATAAATTTTCTGTGAAAAAATTTGTCAAAAAAATAGAAATTTTGGTAAAAATACAAATGATTTAAATTAAAATTTTGCAAAAATACAGTATTAAATGGCATATAAAATCTTAAAAATGTGCATTGCCATTAAAAAATAGTTAAAAAAATCACATATATATGAGAGCGATACAGGATATGTCTATAATATTGTATATACATATTCAATACATGCAGAAAGGAGTCTGGCATGAGACAAGTTAAAAGCATTCTGGTGGTAATTGAGCAACAGCAGTTCCGCCAGCCAGCCTTAGAAAGGGCTTTAGCTTTATATAATATGCAAATGATGAGAGCTTCTCAAAAGCGTCGTGATTTGCGCATTATTGCGGTCATGCCGGTATTTGATAATTCATGGGATCTAACTCAGGTTTTATCTATTGAGCAAAGCTCTGAAATGAAGAAGAACCTTTTACAAAAATACGAAAAATGGTTGGATGCTTATTTACGAATTCATGCAATGGGCGTTCCTGTTGAAAGAAAGGTTATTTGTTCAAGAAGCTTAGGTAAAGATTTAACCTCAATTGCCAAAGAAGAGGGATGTGACATCTTAATTAAAGCTGCAGATGTTCATGGTCTTTTGGATTCAGTTTTATTTACTCCATTAGATTGGCAACTTTTAAGACATGCCCCAATTCCAGTATTTATTGCCAAAGACCATATGTGGAGCCCAACTGGCACCATAGCCGTAGCCATTGATTTAAGCTCTCCAGATGATTTTTCATTAAGACTTACTAATATGCGTCTTTTACGTGAGGCTCAAGAATTATCAAAGTATACCGGTTGTTCAATTCATATTATTAATGCAATTCCTCCATTTGTATCTCCAGCAACTCTTGATATGCCGGGATTGGCTTTAGATTCTATAGCTGACAGCGTCTTAAAAGATGGTTGTAAGGCTGTTTTATCTTTTGCCAAACGTCATAAGATCCCAGCTGAAAATTGCCATATTCGTGAAGGCCAGCCTGATGAGGTAATTCCTTCTTTATGTAAGGAATTAAATCCTACAGCTTTGTTTATCGGAACATCTGCAAGAAAAGGTTTGGCTGTGGCATTAGTTGGTAATATTTGTGAAAGAGTAGTTGATGAATTGGATTGTGATGTTGCAGTAATTACTCCAAAGAGTGTAATTGAACGTATTCCAACTTCAAATCAAACCAAAACTATTTAATTTATGCAGAACGATACTTCATTATCACATACAGCCGACGCCTATGGACGTAATGTAAGTCCATATTTCAATATTGAGGATAAACAAGAAAAATATCAGGCGGATAAGCTTTATAAGCGTTTAAGAAGAAAAGTAGGTCATGCTATAGGTGATTATGGCATGATTGAACCTGGAGATAAGATTGTAGTTGCAATGTCAGGTGGTAAGGACAGCTATGCTCTTTTAGATATTTTATTGTCTCTTAAAAGATCTGCGCCTATTCCTTTTACTTTGATCCCAGTACATGTAGATCCAGGCTTTCCAAACTCTCCTACTTATCTTTTAGAAGATCACTTAAAGAAAGTAGGTCTTGAATATGTGATTGAGAAGTATCCTATATTTGATCTTTGTAAGGAGAAGGTACCTGAAGGTCAACCATATTGTTCTTTATGCTCGCGCCTGCGTCGTGGAAAAATTTATGGTATTGCTCGTGAAATCGGAGCAAATAAGATTGCTTTAGGTCATCATAAAGATGATGTATTAGCAACTTTCTTTTTAAATTTCTTCTATTCAGGCATTATTAAATCTATGCCACCAATTTTGCGTACTGATAAAGACGATCTTACTGTTATTCGTCCTTTAGTTTATTGCAGAGAACGAGACCTAAAGAAGTTAGCTACTCTAAAGCAGTATCCATTATTACCAAAGGGGTTATGTGGATGGGGAGAAGATCAACAAAGAGCTGCCATGGCTAAGATGATTCGTCAGTGGGATAAGACTGCACCTAAGAGAGCAGATATTGCCTTTAAGGCTTTAGGTAATATTGTTCCATCTCATCTTTATGATAAAAATCTTTTTGATTTTTCGAAGATATCAGATGGTCCCAAAGTAAAATAGTTATTTATTAAATAAAAGGCATGATTTTCATCATGCCTTTATAATGACTAGTTATTATATTTAGTTTTCTTCTTCTTTTTTCTCAGGGATTAAGAAGTATTCTTTTTCGCTAACGCCTTCTTTTTGCATTACGGTTCTTAAAGCTCTAGGGATCATGCCTTGGCCTGACCAGTAACCATGAGAGCCATCTTCGTTAATCCACTCATATTTAGGCTCAAATTTAGCTTTACCTTTTCTTGGCTTGTTTTCGATGCTAGCGATTTTGGTAATTTCATCGATAGTTAAGCCTTTCTCTTTTAATAAGTCTAATACTTCTTTAGCAGAGGCAACTTTTTGAGCTTTTTCTTGAGCAGCTTGTTCTTCTTCTTTTAAAACATCATCTTTAATTTTGGTTAATTTATCTATTAAAAATACAAGTTCTTTTGATGAAAATTGCTTAAAGATAGATTTTAATTTGGAACTATTTAAAAGGTCTTCAGTTGTAAATGTAGTATTGTTTTCCATATATTCTCCTAAAATTTAATTAACATATACTTAACTTGAAATGTGATTACAAGAGAAATTTTCATTTAAATATATATTTGTAATTTTTGTATAGTTAAAACTTACTAA
>Freddie_p2__coassemble_1892_pt1 | contig 17408 bp, 13 predicted proteins | sample Freddie_p2__metabat2_high_PE_038 | metagenome-assembled genome bin Freddie_p2 | reverse complement strand
AAAAATATTGGTAAAAAACAAAATATAAAAGATAACGACGAAAATACCATCTTTAACCCAAGACGTTAATCTAGACTAAATTTTGAGAAATAATAATTGGCACCTATTATACTTTATAACAGGAGTGAGAGAGAGAACACTAAACCGTGTAAATCATATAAATACACTATCTATTCTTAAAAATGAAGGAATATATAGGGAAAATAGCTATCATCTGATTATAAAAAGCAGTTTTTCTTGCATATTTAAAGAAAGCTTTCATACCAATATGATTAGACTTCATACATTCTATCTTTAAAGGATGGCATAACCAAGGCTTTTTTCCTCCTTCAAAATGACGAATTACACAATCAACTAATTTGCCATTTTTATAGTGTTTTCTTGCTCTTGGAGCAGTAACGTTATATCTCTCATTTAACAATTTATAATTATTTGAAAAAACAAAATTTAGCAAATCTTGGTCTGGAAATTTTAACTTCTCTCTTAAAGAATCTTCTGTAGCTAAAACCTTTTCCGATAAATTATTATTTCTCCATTTTTCTAAATCTAAAAGAAGAACTCCTGAATTAAAATATTTATGAGATAAATCTATTTTTAAACGAAGCAAATGTTCTCTATTATTACCTTTTGCTTCCATATAGTCTTCCCATACAGCACCTAAAGCATAACCGTGTAAATCTTCGTTATAAAGTTCTGTAATATCAGACATAAAAATAACATCTACATCTGTATATATAGCTTTTTTTATCTCTGGCTTTAATAACGGAATAAAGATTCTTCCGTACATAGCTTTTGAAAAATGAAAACAAGTTTTGAAATCTTTTAAAAGTGTTTCTGTATCAAAAGCTAACCACTCTATAGAAAAATTGCTATAAGTGTTTTTTAATAACTCTACTTTTTTCTTAGATTCTTCTGTTACACCACAATCAATAACATAAATTTCTACAAAATTTTTTGTATTCTCACAAATTGAAGCAATACAAACAGAGGCATATGGAGCATACCCTTCATCAAAAGACATAAATACTGGGATCTTAATTAAATCATTCATTTAAAGGCTCCATAACTTTGTAAAATTTACTCTTCTAATAATCTACTAATATATTTTAAATATAAAGGTCCTATATAAACTAGGACCTTTATAAAAAGCTTTAAAAAAACTATTTCTTATATCTCTGCTTTGCACAAATTTCTTTAATCTCTATATCAAAATTGACATTACCTTGATTTAAAAGAAGTTCGATATTCTTTTGTTTAGCTTGAGCTTTATCGAGAGAGGTCTCAACACAATACCAGTGTTTATCTCCTCCTATTTGCTCGAATCTAAAGCCAGAGCGTTTAAGATCGTTATTAACACTATAAGTATTTCCGCGCACGATAATTTTAAAGGAATTTCTTAAAGCATTCTCAATTAAAAGCTTAAAGGCATCTGCTCTTACATGCATAAGCCACATTAAAGCTAAACAATCTACATATGCTCTATGAGCTTCATAAAACCAACCGTGTACTAAATTTAAATACTCAAGCTTAGTGCCGTTATAGCCTAATTTACTCCAAGGAATATCTTTGATACTGCAAGCCCAAGACAAATCACATAAAGTTGGGAATCTTCTATCAAAGAAAGGTCTATCAAATGATGCATTGTGAGCAACAACTAAAGGTCTTCCTGCTAAGAAAGAAGCAACCTCATCATCATTGATGCGATGGCCTGCGACCATCTCATCAGTAATATGAGTCAGTTGCTGAATTTCTTTAGGAATTGGCTTACAAGGATCTTCAAAAGAATCAAAGAATCTATCAATAGTTAAAATTACCTTTCTATCTAAAGAAAAAGTAGCTTTAACCATACCAAGTTCAATGATTTTATCATTTTCAGAACTGACACCTGTAGTCTCTGTATCCAAAAAGACTACCTGAAAAACCTTTTCCTCTTCTACAGGCTCTTCAAGTTTTAATGGAAAATGTCTGTCAACTCCAGGAATTGTTAAAGGTATTCGCTGCAAAAGCCGGTAATTTTCCGGATGCTTACGAATATTGTCAAACAACTCCAATGGAAAAACATCATCACTCACATATAATCCTTACTTGCGCTCACGCAAAAATTAAACATAACCGGCAATCTTTAAAGTCTGATAGCTTCCAGAGAGTACATAAACGCGCTCATAACCTAATCCTGACAAGATTCTGGCAGCATACCAAGCAGACTGACCTATCATACATGTAAACACAATTGTTTTATCTTGAGGAATTTCTGAGATCCTATCACGTAACTGCATAAGAGGGATATTTATTGAATGCTCATAATGCCCCATGGCATAAACATCAGCAGGTCTTACATCAATTATAATTGCATCTTTAAACTTAGTTTCCAAATCCTCAAAAGCTGCAACTTTCATATAACCATCACACACATTTTGAGCTACCGCACCAAGCATAACAGAAGCGTCACGACTTGCACCTACAGGAGGGGCATAAGCTTGCTCATGTGAGGCTAAATCATCAACAGTGCCTTTATACTGTAAGATTGAGCTTATAACCTCAATAGTTTTAACAGCATCTTCATTTCCACAAGCTTGTGCACCTAAAACAAATCTAGTATCTTTATCAAAAATAAGTTTGCAATGGACTTGGGAAGCTCCTGGATAAAATCCTGGTTTTGATAAAGTATGGGTCCATACTTTTTCCACACCATTAAAGCCAAGCTTTTTAGCCATTTCAAAAGAAAGACCTGTAGAGGCTGCAATCATATTGAAAATCTTACAAGCTGAAGTGCCAACAACTCCTGCAAATGGATGAGGTTTGCCATCTAAATATCCTGAAATTGCGCGCACTTGTTTTGAAATAGGTCCTGCTAAGGCTAAGCTCATGTCTTTACCTGAGACTAAATTTGGAACTTGAACGACATCGCCTACAGCAAAAATATCTTTATCTGAGGTCTGCATATTTTCATCTACGACAATATGGCCTAAAGGCCCTAAATTTAAACCGGCATCTTTAGCTAATTTAGAATTTGGAACTATACCCATACCGATAATGACTAAATCGGCATTGATTTCTAAATTATCTCCGGCAAAGACTTTTAAAGAATGCTCATTATGCGGTTTAATGTCATTTAAGAAAGTACTAGTATGAATATTTACACCATGCTCTTCTAAACTTTGACGAATATAATTAGACATTTCTTCATCAAAAGAAGGCATGATATGGGAAGCACCTTCAATAAGATCGACCTTAATCCCCCTCTTTACCAAATTCTCAGCAGTTTCAAGACCAATAAAGCCACCACCTACAACAACAGCTCTCTTTACTTCCCCTGATTTTAAAGTTTCCATAATGGCATCTGTGTCAGCAATGGTTCTTAAAGCATAAACACCTTTAAGATCTCTTGCAAAATGCGGGATTTTAGGAGTTGCACCTGGTGCTAAAATAAGTTTGTCATAAGGGATTCTCTCTTCTTTACCCTCATGAACAACTGTAACTTCATGAGCTTTTTGATCAATGCTCAAAGCTTCTGTTTCAATTCTTAAATCAAGTTTAAATTTCTTTATAAGTTCTTGAGGGGTAACTGCAAATAATTGATTACGATTATGAACAACTTCACCTAAATAGTATGGTAAAGCACAGTTAGCAAAAGAAGGATAAGAGGTCTTTTCAATAACTGTAATTTCAGCTGTTTCAAACAAACGGCGAAGACGAGTTGCACATGCTGCACCACCTGCTACACCGCCAATAATTACAAATTTCATATTGAATCCTTATTTGGCAACAAATAAATTAACTATTACTTAGAATAGCAGATATTATTTTTCTTAGAATTTGATCATTTGCGAAATTTGTGCAAATGAGTTCTTTTATAAAGATAGAACAATAAAAAAATAAATTGTAAAACTTTTATTTATTAAATTACTTATATATTATTCTCTATCCTTAAAATGCCTCTTGATATAATAGATAGATTAATACCGAAATATTTTTATATATAAAAATCCTAAAAGGCTATGCTGTTTTTTAATTTAAATAAGACTGAAGAGACAAAGACTAGTCTCAAAAAATTTAGAAAAGACATTAACGGACTACGTGCTGTAGCTGTTTTATCAGTTTTACTTTTCCATATATGTTCATTTAATTCTTTAAATGACACAAAATGGAGCTTCTCCTTAGGTGGAGGTTATGTAGGCGTTGATATTTTCTTTGTAATATCGGGCTTTTTAATGACAGCCATAATTATTAAGGGCTTAAATAGTGGCAATTTCTCTGTTTTAAATTTCTGGAAACGCAGAGCTAAACGCATTTGCCCTGCTTTATTTGTCGCTGTTGTTCTCTTTTATATTATTGGATATTTATTACTTGTAAATGTCTCTGAATTTTATGAATACAATAAAGAGGCTACTGCAGCTTTAGGTTTTATTTCAAATTTTAGATTTGCAAAAGATGAAGGCTATTTTGCTGTAGATAGTATGAGCAAAATGTTGCTTCACACTTGGTCTTTATCTTTAGAATGGCAATTTTATGTAATCTACCCTGTTCTTTTATGGGCTTTAAAGAAGTTTTTAGGCATTTCTTACATTAAATTTGCTGTTTTATTTTTATTTGTAGCATCTTTAATTTCAGCATTTATTTTTACAGAAGAGAAAAACTACTACATGCTATATACAAGAGCTTGGGAACTCTTAGCAGGTGGTATCGTTTATCTATTCCCTGTAAATAAATTAGTATCTTTATCAATAAACTATAAAAGAGTTTTAGAAGTCTTAGGCCTTATCTTAATTTGCTCTATTTTTGTAAGAGAAAATAATACTGTCTGGACAGCCTCTTTAGTTATGCCTTCTGTAATTGGTACCATGCTTATTATTGCTTGTGCCCAAGAAAAAAGTATTTTGGGATTCGGATTTTTCCAATATTTAGGAAAAATATCCTACTCTCTTTATATCTATCATTGGCTTGTTTTAAGCATTTTCTCAAGAATAAACCTTACAAATAACTTATATATTACCGGCACTGTTATTTTGCTTTTATCAATGGCAAGTTTCCATTTCATTGAATCTAGCAGAAATTATGGCTGGAAATTCTTAATCTTATATTTTGCAATGGCAGGTCTTACTGTTTACACAGTCGATCAACATGGCTTTAAAAACCGTTATGATCAAGATTTAATTCCTCCTATGGGTGCGGAAGGATCTTCTGACTTTGAGCCTCAAGTAAATAGTAAAGGAACTCCTAAAGTTGCTGTATTAGGAGATTCACATGCGCGCCAGTATTGGAAATTCTTCAAAGATAATAATATTGACGCAGCTTTCTTTATTAGCTCAGCATCTTACTGCTTTAATGATTTTAACTGTCGCTTCACAAAACCAATGTTTAAAGATCTAATTGAACAAAAATATGGCTCTCTTGGTAACTTTGCTAAAGCTCGTCAAAAGTTTTTAGATAATCTTAATGACGATACTGCTGTTATTATTGCTCAGCGCTTTACCCTATACTTTGAAAATGATATTAACGATTGGATACAAGAATGTAAACAAAATCCATCTTTATACGAAAATCCACAAAATTCTTTACTTGATAAGGACTTAGGAAGTTTGTTTAATAAAAATAAAAACAAACATTTTTATATTGTTGGAAACTTAATAGGTTCTCATGCTGTTTACTCTATAAGAGAGTGCCAACTTATAAAAGATAACAACAAATATTTACCTCAAACAATATTAAATAGCCTATCTTGTGCAAAGCAAATATTGAAATACGACGATAAATATAAAAATATCAATGCTTTCTTTAAAAACTATTTATAGAAGTATAAAAATGTCACCTTTATCGATCCTAACGCTCTTATTTGCAAAAATGGTTACTGCAGTACCGTAACTAACAATAATGAGCCTTTATTTTTTGATGACAATCATTTATCTGTGGCAGGAGCTCAATATGTTGGACCTTATATCATGAGCTTTATAGATAAAAAATAAGATATAAACTTTTTTACACTAAAATACCCAGAAAGTTCTTTCTGGGTATTTTGCAATTTGCTTTAATTATTTAAATAAGGCTTCTTTTACTGTATTTACACGAGACTTATTTCTAAATTTCAACGAGTTAGAATCATCTTTTGCAGCTTTACCCAAAAGCACAATACATTGAGTATGAAGGTTTTGACGTTTTAGATCTAAAATTTCATCAGCTTTATCAGCATCAATGCCTTCAAGAGGAGTTGAGTCTACACCATAAGCATGAGACGCATATAAAATTGTACCTAAAGCAATATAGCTTTGTTTTGCACACCACTCTTTTATATCGCCTTTAAAATTATGCCCATCTACAGCCTTTAACATATGCTCATAACGGTTTTTAAAGATTTCTTTATTTTCAAATCTGCCATCGGCTTCTTCTTTTTTACATATAGCCATTACGTCTTGAGCATTTAAAGCAGTTTTTGCAGCAATCACAATACAAGCATAGCAATCACAAAAGCGCTCGATATTAAAATCTTTTATACACGCTTTAAGCTTTTCCTTACCAACTGAAGTTTTTACAAGGAAAAATTCCCAAGGCTGCATATTTACAGCACTTGGAGTTAATACAGCGCACTCTAAGATGTCATTTAACACCTTATCATCGATTTTTTCTTTATTATCATAGCGCTTAACAGCATAACGTTCTTTTAATAACTCTTTGAAATCCATAAAATTCTCCTTATTCTAAATTATTAAATCTATTCACTTAAGACATAAAATATCTACGCATATATAAATTTTTACACTTTTTTTACAGCTTAAGATTTTATTTTTACCCCAAATTTATACTTGCCTCCATAAAATATCACGCAAACATCAATATGAGGTTTTATTTATATATGTCCGATTTAATTGTGTTACTGATACTTGTGTTCTCCACAGGTTTGCTGGTTTTCTTAATTAAGAAAATCGCTGATCTTTTACAAAAAGACGAAGGTTAACAAAAAAATGGGTATTTTCTTTTTAACAGCTTCAGCTGTTTTAATCTGCTATTTAATTGTGGAAATTTTTAAAGCATAGGATCTGTAAATGCAAAACGCTTTTTTAGTGCTGGCAGTATTCATGCTGGTACTTACATTATTAGTTAAGCCTGTAGGCCTTTATATGACCCCAATTTGCAAAGGCTCAGCCCCAATTCTTTTTAAAAGCTTTGATAAAAAGCTCATGCGCCTCTTAGGTCTTGAAAACTGCTCTCAGACTTGGAGTGAATATGCCGGAAGCTTGGTTTGCTTTAATATTTTAGGACTTATCGTCTTATATTTAATGCAACGTTTTCAAGCTCACCTGCCTTTAAATCCAGAAGGACTTGGTGCTGTTGATAGCTATACTGCCTTTAACACAGCCATCTCTTTCGTAACCAATACCAACTGGCAGTCTTATGGTGGTGAAAGCACTATGGGTTACTTTGTCCAGATGGCAGGTTTAGCCTTACAAAACTTCTTATCTGCCGCCACAGGTATTGCTGTAGCCTTTGTTTTAATGCGCTCTTTAGTAGCAAAACAACAGGTTTTATTAGGTAACTTCTTCTCTGATGTAGTAAGAATCAGCCTTTACATTCTCCTGCCATTAGCTTTTGCTTATGCTATTTTCTTAGTAAGCCAAGGTTGTATTCAAAACTTCTCAAGCTACATTGATGCCTCTACTTTATCAGGTGTTCAGCAAACCATTCCAATGGGTCCTGTAGCCTCACAAGAAGCTATCAAAATGTTAGGTACCAACGGTGGTGGTTTCTTTAACGCCAACTCCGCTCACCCTTTTGAAAACCCAACTGACTTATCTAACTTCTCTCAGTGTTTAGCTATTTTCGTAATCTCAGCTGCTTTATGCTACACCTTTGGTGTAATCGTTAATGATTCAAGACAAGGTTGGACCATTTATATTGCTATGGCCATCATCTTTGTTACTTGTGCATCTTTAATGATTGTCTTTGAGAGTGCTCAAAGCCCTTACTTATTAAATGCCGGCGCAGCTCCAGATTTTTATAACACTGAAGGTAAGGAAGCTCGTTTCCCATTAGGTCAAAGTGCTTTATTCTCAACTGTAACTACTTCAGCCTCTTGTGGTGCTGTAAATAATATGCACGATAGCTTAAATCCATTATCAGGTATGCTTACCATGCTTTTAATGCAAATTGGTGAGGTTGTATTTGGTGGTGTAGGTTCAGGCTTTTACGGTATCTTTATCTTTATATTCTTAGCAGTGTTCATTTCAAGCTTAATGATTGGCAGAACTCCTGAGTATTTAGGTAAAAAGCTTACCCCAGCTCAAATGAAGCTTATTGCAATTGCTGTTTTATGCACTCCTTTCTTAGTATTAGCTGCAACTGCTATTGCTTGCTTATTTGACTTTAACTTAGATTCTTTAAATAACACCGCAGCTCACGGCTTTAGTGAGTACCTATATGCATTTAGCTCAGCTGCTAACAACAACGGCTCTGCTTTTGCAGGTTTAAATGCCAATACTCCATTCTTCAATATTGCTACCGGTTTATGCATGTTCTTTGGCAGATTTATTGTCATCATCTGCATCTTAGGTTGTGCAGGTGCCATTGCCAAACAGAAGATCATTCCATCATCTTCAGGTACTTTACCGACCTTTGGTCTGTTCTTCTCTTTCTTAATTGCAGGCACTGTAATTTTAATCGGCGCTTTAACTTTCCTGCCGGCATTGGCTTTAGGTCCAGTTGTCGAGCATATCGAAGTATTTTTTAATTAAAGGTTAGGCTTTAATATGTCAAAAAAACATAAAGCATTAAATTTTGCAGACAAAGACATCTTAAAAGATGCATTAAAAGAAAGCTTCCGTAAGCTTAATATCAAAGTACAACTGCAAAATCAGGTCATGTTTATTGTCTATTTAGGCAGTATCTTTACAAGTGTTTTGTCTGTAATGTCTTTGTTTGGCGCATATGAGGAAAACTTCTTCTTCGTATTCTCAATTTCATTGATTTTATGGTTCACCGTCCTTTTTGCAAACTTCGCTGAAGCTATTGCTGAAGGTCGTGCTAAAGCTCAGGCTAATTCTCTTAAAGACTTAAAGAAGACTACTGATGCCTTTAAAGTTGTTGCAGGTGAGGATTTATCCTTAGGTGATAAGGTTAAGACTGAAAAGATTGACTCTGACTTACTGCAAGTTAACGATCTTGTTTTAGTTAAAGCCGGTGAAATCATCCCTTGTGACGGTGAGATCATTATCGGTATGGCCTCTGTTAACGAATCTGCAATCACCGGTGAGTCAGCTCCAGTAATTCGTGGTGCAGGTTGCGACTTTAATAGTGTTACAGGCGGTACCACCTTACTGTCAGACTTCCTTATCATCCGTGCAAACTGCGAAAAAGGTAAGTCCTTCATCGACAAAATGATTAACATGGTTGAAAGCGCTTCAAGAAGAAAGACCCCAAATGAAATTGCTTTAACTATTTTACTTTTGTCCTTAACCATCGTCTTTATCATGGTTACCGCAGCTATGCTGCCATTTTCTGAGTTTGCAGTTAAATTCAATGAAAACGGCCATATCGTAAGCTACTCTGTCTTAATTGCACTTTTAGTATGTTTAATTCCAACCACCATTGGCGGTTTGTTATCTGCAATTGGTGTTGCCGGTATGGGCAGACTTTTAAATGCTAATGTCATTGCCAAATCTGGCCGTGCTGTTGAGGCTGCAGGTGATGTTGATGTACTGTTATTGGATAAAACCGGTACTATTACCTATGGTAATCGTCAAGCCTCTGAGTTCTATCCTGATATTGGTGTATCAAAGACTGATTTAGCCCGTTCAGCTTTATTAGCATCTTTAGTTGACGATACTCCTGAAGGTCGCTCTATTGTTACCTTAGCAAACAAGATGGGTATTCATGAAGAGTTAAACAATGATTTCACCTTCATCCCATTCTCTGCTCAGACAAAGATGTCTGGTGTTAACATCAAAGGCCGTCAGATCCGTAAAGGGTCTCCTGAGACTATGACCAAATATCTTGAGACTTTAGATGTTTTTGTCTCAAAGGCTATGATGCGTACTGTAAATGAAGTTGCATCTCATGGCTCTACCCCATTATTAGTTGTCGACGACAACAAACTTATGGGTATTGTCGAGCTTAAGGATATTGTTAAAGCCGGTATTAAAGAGCAATTTGCCAAACTGCGTGTAATGGGCATTAAAACTGTAATGATTACAGGTGATAACCCTTTAACTGCAGCTGCAATTGCAGCTGAAGCTGGCGTTGATGACTTCTTAGCTGAAGCTACCCCTGAATCAAAGCTCAATACTATTGTTAAATACCAAAAAGAAGGCCACTTAGTTGCCATGACCGGTGACGGTACCAACGATGCTCCTGCCTTAGCTCAGGCCGATGTTGCTGTTGCAATGAACTCAGGTACCCAGGCTGCAAAAGAGTCATCTAACATGGTTGATTTAGATTCATCTCCAACTAAGCTTATTGACATTGTTCATATTGGTAAGCAGATGTTAATTACTCGTGGCTCTTTGACAACTTTCTCAATTGCCAACGATGTTGCCAAATACTTTGCAATTATTCCTGCTGCATTTGCTACAACATATCCTGAGCTTAACGTCTTAAATGTTATGGGTCTTGCATCTCCTTCAAGCGCCCTGCTCTCTGCTGTTATATTTAACGCCTTAATTATCATTGCCTTAATTCCTCTGGCTTTGCGTGGCGTAACTTATAAACCAATGTCAGCTAAGACTTTACTTATTAAGAACATTTGCATCTATGGCTTAGGCGGTATCATCACCCCATTTATCGGCATTAAGCTCATTGACATGTTAATCAGTATTATTCTTTAGGTGTCACTATGAACGATCAAAAATCTTGTGAAACTAGATATAAAAAACTTACTTTAACTGAAAGCTTCATAAAAACTTTTATAAGCTTTGGCTTTCTGTTTGTAGTTTTAGGTGTAGCCTACCCATATGCTGTAACTTATACTTCAGATATGTTCTTTAAAGACAATGCCGAAGGCTCACTTATAAAAAATGATGAGGGCAAGGTTATAGGCTCAAAGCTTATAGGTCAGGATTTCTCCTTTGACAAAACTTTGTTCCAATCTCGTCCTTCTGCATCAAATTATGATGCACAAGCCTCAGGCGGTAGCAATTTGTCAGTTGGTAACGAAAAACAAATTAAGGCTATAAATGAACGTAAAGACGCCATTTTGAACCTTTACCACAATCCTCAGAAAATACCAACTGATATGCTAACCGCCTCAGGATCAGGTTTAGATCCGCATATAAGTGCTGAAAATGCTTATTATCAAGCACCTTATATTGCAAGTGCTCGTGGAATTAAGATATATGATTTATATAATTTAATTGAAAAACACTCAACTGACTATATGTTATCTGATAGAGCATATGTCAATGTGTTAGAGCTTAATCTTGATTTGCAAAAATTGAACAAAGAGTAATAAAAAATGGCCCAAGTTAATGATGGCACTATGTTAAATGCCAAAGCTAAAGCAATGCTTGAAAGCACTAAAGAGAGCAAAAGAGGCTTATTAAAGCTTTTCTTAGGCGCAGCTCCTGGCGTTGGTAAAACTTATGCGATGTTAACTGAGGCCCATGAATTAAGAAAAGCGGGGCTTGATATTGTTGTAGGTTATGTAGAAACTCATAACCGTGCCGATACTCAAGCCCTCTTAGATGGTCTTGAAATTATTAAACGCAAAGAAATCAATGTTAATAATTTCACATACCATGAACTTGATGTTCAAGAGATTATTAAAAGACGTCCTGTCACTGTGGTAATTGATGAGATGCCTCATACAAACGCTCCAGGTAGTGTTCACCAAAAGCGTTGGCAGGATATTGAAGAAATTTTAAATGTTGGTATTAACGTATTCTCTGCTTTAAATATTCAACATTTAGAAAGTCTTAATGGTGTGGTTTCACGTGTTACTAATGTATACGTCAATGAAACTATTCCTGACACTATTTTTGATAAGGCCGACGAGGTTCGCCTCGTCGACCTTCCGCCTGACGATCTGATCTCAAGATTACAATGTGGCAAGATTTATCTCCCTGACATTGTAAAAAGAGCTCAGCATAACTATTTTAAAAAGAGTAATTTAATTGCTCTGCGTGAGTTATCTTTGCGCGCCATGACCAATCGCTTAGATCAACAAGTAAAACAGCAGCGTCAAATTAACTCCACTACTACCTCCACTGACACAAACTTTGGTTTATTGTTAGTTTTAGACGGTATTGTCTCCAAAGATGCTATTCGTGAAGCCTCAAGAATTGCCAAAGCTTTTTCTTCTTCGTTTCATTGTGCCTATATCTTAACGCCCTCTCTTAGAAACAAGAAAAAAGAGATCTCCGATATTTTGAACTTTGCCGAAAGCCTAGGCGCACAAACCGCTATTTTAAATACAGAATTTCCTTACTGTGTTAAAGACTACATCAAAGAGCACAATCTCTCTTTGTTGGCTTTAACTCAATATAAAGAAAAAGATACAGTTAAAAAGCTCAAGCAGTTAAATGAAATTCTGCCAAATATCACTATATTTACCTTACCTTATAGTGTCCATTTACCAGATCTCAAAGAAAGAGTTATAAATTTCTTTAAAAACTGTTTAAAAAGCACCAATACCTTTTTAGCAACTACAGCACTTACTTTCTTAATTACTTTATTATTGGTGCCTCTATCGCACTATATTCACCAAACTAACCTCGTAATGTTCTACCTCTTACTAGTTTTATTTACCTCAGTTAAGTTTGGTATTTATATGGCAAGCTATGTCTCCATCTTGTCAATCCTCTGCTTTGACTTGACGATGGTGACACCTCGTGGCTCCTTTGCTGTCCATGATATTCAATATCTCATTACCTTTGCCACTTTCTTAGTAATTGGTATTTTCTCAGCTCGTTTAGTTACCCACTTACGACAGGTGTCAAAACAAACCCGAGAGCAGGAAAAACAAACTAAGATCATGTATAACATTGCCAAAAAATTAGCTCAGGTAATTGACGATGTTGAGGTTTACAACACTGTTTCTACCAATTTAAGTTCATTTTTAGATATCCCAAATGAGTTTTGGGAAATTGATGAACAAAATGATGAGGCCAATCGTGTTCAAACTAATTTGAAAGGCGTGGATAAAGCTTTAATCAACTTTGTCATGTCAAATAAACAAGAAGCAGGATTTGGCACTAATACTTTAAATAAATCCAAATACTTATACGCCCCGGTCATTGTTTCAGACAAGGTTCATGCAATTTGTGTCATGGATTTATCTAAGTCTGTGCAATATACATCTACAAGCACCTTCCAAATTTTACAGGCAGTTTTTGCTCTTACCCGTCAAACCTTAGCTCGTCTTGAAAGTGTTGAAGATGCAAAACAAACTTTAATGAGTATGGAAGCTGAGAGATTGCGCCATTCCTTAATTCAAGCTCTCTCTCACGATTTAAAAACTCCTCTTACTGCAATTATGACTAACTCTGAGATCTTATATAAGCATATTAAAGAAAAAGCCTTTGAGACCTCAGAAGAAGAGGCTTTAGCTTTAGTTGATAGCTCCAAACGCTTAGTACAACTTATGTCCAATATTTTGGATATGTCAAAACTGCAGTCAAATGAGGTTAAATTAAATCAAGACTGGATCCCAGCTGAAGAAATTATCGGTGCAACCTTACACTCGCTTAAAGAAAGACTTCATGACTATAACATCAAAGTTGATGTGGCTCGTGATTGTCCTCTGTTCTATGTTGATCCAATTTTAATTGACAGACTTTTATCCAATCTTGTGGATAATGCTATTAAATACTGCCCTAAAGGCTCCACCATTAAGATCTCCGCGTCAAAGCGTGGTGATAAGGCTATTTTGTCTGTAAGTGACAATGGTCCAGGCTTTGGTCAGGTAAACCCTCAACGCTTATTTGATCCATTCAAACGCGGTATCAAAGAATCTAAGGTTACAGGTATCGGCTTAGGCCTTGCTATCTGTAAAACCATCGCTCGCGCCCATAACGCAGATTTAGTCGCAATGCCGTCAACTTTAGGAGGCGCTTCATTTGTGCTTATTATGCCAATTGTAGATGTCCCTTATACTGAAGATACTTTCTTATAAATTTAAAAATTTGTTATAAACTAGCACATAAGAAATTTTTGTAGATATTTAAATAAATTATATAAAGAAAAATTATGTCAACAATCGTTATCGTAGAAGATGAAGAGCATATCTCCAAAGCTTTAAAGATCTTGCTTGAAAGTGAGGGTTATACCGTTTTTGTAGCTAACGATCAAAAATCTGGCCAAATTGCCTGTAGCTCTCGCTGCCCAGATTTAGTGCTTTTAGATTTAGGCCTTCCTGATAAGGATGGCATATTTTTAATCCAGGAAATTCGTTCTTATAGCGACATCCCAATTATCATTCTCTCTGCCCGTGATGGAGAAAACTCAAAAATCAATGCTCTTGATTTAGGAGCTGATGACTATTTAACCAAACCTTTTAGCACTTCTGAACTTTTAGCCAGAATTAGAGCACATCTGCGCACTCACAATAAAATTGTGATGGCAAAGAACACTTCTGAAATTAAATTATCAGACAGTGTTAGCGTCGATATTCCAGGAAAACTTGTCTATAAAAATGGCGAAATTGTTCATCTAACTAAAATTGAATTTCGTCTTTTATGCGCTTTAATTAAAGAACCAAATAAAGTTTTAACACATCGTTATTTAATGTTGCAAGTTTGGGGCGCTAACTATGTTGAGCATCAACACTATGTTCGTATCTATATGGCCCACTTAAGACAAAAACTTGAAGACGATCCATCAAATCCTGAGTTTTTAATCACTGAAGTTGGTATAGGATACAGACTGATTTTGAAATAAACAAAAATTTCCAAAACAAAACTCACTGTATTTTGGGCTGTATTTTAAAGATTAAGATACAGCCCTTTTTTGGTGCAAAGAAGATAGAGCTTTTCAGTAGACCTTTTAAAGAAAGTTAGTATGTGTTTTACTACTTTTACACAAAAATTCTTAAAGCTTTAGGCTTTATATAAAAAAGAGAGGTTTATATGAGAGTTTTTCACTCAGTTATAGATCTGATAGGTCATACCCCACTTGTAGAATTATCAAATATAGAAAAAAGCTTAGATCTTAAAGCTAAGATCTTTGCCAAATTCGAGGCTTTAAATCCAGGTGGATCTGTAAAAGACAGAGCTGCTTTATATATGATAAATGAGGCTATAAAAAGCGGCAAAATTACCAAAGATACTAAAATTGTTGAACCAACATCTGGCAATACCGGCATTGGTTTAGCTTTAATAGGCGCTGCTTTTGGGTTAAGTGTAACTTTGGTATTACCTGAGACTATGTCTTTGGAAAGACGCAATATCTTAAAAGCCTATGGAGCAAAACTTCTCTTAACTGAAGGATCTAAGGGTATGCAAGGCGCTATAGATAAAGCCTTGTCCTTAGCCAAAGAAAATAAAAATGTCTTCATTCCGCAGCAATTTGAAAATCTTTCAAACCGTAAAGCTCATTATGAAACTACCGGTCCTGAAATTTATGCAGATACCGATGGTTTAGTTGATATTTTTATAAGTGCCGTAGGATCGGCAGGTACCATTGCCGGTACCGGTAGATACTTAAAAGAACAAAATAAAAATATTAAAGTTATTGCCGTTGAAGCTGCTAAATCACCAATCTTAGAAGGTGGCAAACCAGGACCTCACGGTATTCAAGGCATCTCTGCAGGATTCATTCCTGGCAACTATGACAAGGATGTTGTAGACAGTGTAATTGGTATTGAAGATGAAGATGCCTTCAATACCGGTAGAATGCTTGCACAAAAAGAGGGCTTATTTTCCGGAATTTCTGCAGGAGCTGCCGTTGCAGCTGCCATTATTGAAGCGAAAAAGCCTGAAAATAAAGGAAAAAATATTGTAGTGATCTTGCCTGATAGTGGGGATCGCTACCTTTCAACCCCTCTTTATCAGCAAGAGTAGGCTATAATAAGACCCGCTGTTAAAAAAGCGGGCTTTTTTATAAGGATTATTCATGACTTCAACTTCACAAAACAGAGTCAACTCTGAGGCAAAGCAAGCTATTGCTAAGATTTCTGCAAGAAAGAGAGCAATTACTGCCTTCCTTTATATCGGCGGATTGGTATTGGGTGCACTTTTAGGACTTATTGGTAATGAAGAGCTCAATATCGTATTAAATTTCATTGCCACTGTATTTACCCGTCTGTTCAGCTTTATTGCAGTTCCGGTAATTGCTGTATCTCTTATTAACACCTTAGCAAAGCTCAATCATGGTAGTAATGGTGGTACTATTTTTACCCACACTATTTTCTACACTTTTCTAACTACCATTGTGGCTGCAACTGTAGGTTTAAGCTTATTCTTAATCTTTGCTCCATCAAATGTTCCTCAGGAAATGTTAGGTGTAGCAGCTGATCCTAGTGCCGGTATCACTACCTCCTATTACGATCACCTTATAAACATTATTCCAAATAATTTCTTACAACCTTTTGTCTCTGGCAATGTTTTATCTATCTTATTGGTAGCTGCTGCTGTTGGTTTAGGCTTAGCCTCTATGCCAACCTCTGAGACTCGTACTGCTTTAGTTAAGGTTTTAGTAGGTCTTCAAGATCTGTTATTTATCCTTATCCACTGGCTCATTACCATCTTACCTATAGGTATCGTAGCATTTACCGCTCAATTAGTTGCTCAAATTGAAGCTGGTGTCATCTTAGGCGGTCTTGCAACTTATTTTGGTACTGTAATAAGTTCTAACTTACTGCAGATGTTTATCTTCTTACCAATTTTATTATTCATCCGCGGTTTAAACCCACTTAAAGTTGCCAAGGGAATGCTTCCTGCTTTAATGGTTGCCTTATTCTCAAAATCATCTGCTGGTACCTTACCTGTAACTATTGCTTCAGCTGAAGATAATCTTAATGTAGATAAACGAATCTCCCGTTTCGTATTACCTATTTGCACCACCATCAATATGAATGGTTGCGCAGCTTTTATCTTAATTACCTCTTTATATTTAATGCAAAACTCTGGTATCGATTTAAACTTTGGTACCTATTTTGCCTGGATCTTTATTGCCACCTTTGCAGCAGTAGGTAATGCCGGCGTTCCTATGGGATGCTTCTTCTTGACCCTTTCTTTAATGTCATCAATGAATGTTCCTGTAGCTCTTATGGGTGTTATTTTGCCAATCTATGCTGTAATTGACATGATTGAGACTTGCCTTAATGTCTGGTCTGATTCTTGTGTAGCTAATATCGTAAACTATGAGTTAAAAGATAAGCTGCCAAAAGAAGAGATTAGCTCCAAAGAAAACGCTTAAAAAAAAGCAATTTTTCTGGTTCTTCCGAGAATCTGTGGATAGCCCTAATGAAATTGAGATTATATTCATTA